>Ga0208159_1000991_pt1 | contig 10897 bp, 20 predicted proteins | sample 9_EtaG_FD_184082 | JGI IMG/M metagenome (GOLD analysis project Ga0208159, IMG submission 184082) | Marine viral communities from the Subarctic Pacific Ocean - 9_ETSP_OMZ_AT15188 metaG (SPAdes) (version 2) | ecosystem: Environmental > Aquatic > Marine > Oceanic | place: Pacific Ocean | collected... | reverse complement strand
AAGTGTTTCATTTAAATAACTATAAGCTACAGCGTGTATTGTTTCTTGTGAGCCGAATATCATAGCCATTTGCTGTATCTCATGTTTAGGAAACCATGACACGACTTTTTGTGTCCAATAATCAGACACTGCACATTCTGTTTGTGCAAAACCTAATAGTATATTACCTACTAAGTTTTTTTCTTCTGGAGTTAATTTTTCGTTCCAGTCTTTAACATCACCACTCATAGGTATTTCAGTGTGTAACCAAAACGCCTGAGCTTGTTTTAACCAACCTTCAGTATAATACTCAGGGTACTCAAAAGGTTTGTAAGGTATTCTCTCTGTAAATAAAGGTATTGACATTATCTTCCTTGGCCTCTATATTTATACTTGTAACCAGTTTGTCCACGCGAGGCGTTTTTAGAGTGGACACCAGGTCTTTTTTTCTTATGTTTTCTTATATATGGTGATATTGCTAATCTTTTTGCCATTGTTAATCGTAATAAAATGTTAAACAAATATCTACCATAAACAAGTATAAAACATAATCTATACTATTTTCTTCTTCTGAGTTGTAAGTTCTGAATCCAAATAAAAAACCATTTACTAATCCAGTTGATAACTCCCAACCTGTATAATTACCCATAACATTTAATATTATATTGTTTATGTATTCTAACGAGATCTTTCCATTTTAAAAAACCTCTTTGATTAATACTCCATTTAATATAGGTATCAATCTTTCTTTCTTTATATTTTACCCTAGCTAAATGCTTAGAGACTTGTTTTTTTCTTTGCATTTTTTCTATGGTTTTTTCTCATATCTTGTATATGTCTTATTGTAAGATCACATTCAGATTGATTTTGAGGTTTAAATAAAGTTAACGTAGGTGCTTGTAACGATATCCACTCTTTAAATAATTTCCAACGTAAAGGAAAAGATTCATTAGCTCTACCTTTGCATTCAATTATAAAATCTCTACCTACAAAATCTGGTTTGTATGTTATTGGTAAGATTTTTTTACAACCTCTATTTTTGTAAGTACCTTTACCATTTGAACATCTTTCATATGACGCACCTTCAAAATCAAACCCTTCCATTAAAGTATAACTTGTTGGTTCGTATTCAGCTACTATGTTAGCTTCTTTTAAAGCTTTATACATATAAACTTCTAGACCAGATGCAAAAGTAATACCGTCGTGTTTGACTTTATTACTTCTGACTGGACCTTTCTTTTTTGATTTCTTTTTAAAGAACTTCTTCATTGTTTACTTCTATATTCTCTACGTCTTCATATTGATTTAACAAACACTCTTCAACTTCGTTTTGTAAACATCTTTTTGCTGCTTCAATATATAATAATGCATCCATTAATTCTTCTTGTACATCAACTAAAAATCTATTAAGATCTTTCTTTTCATCTTTAATTTCTTGCATCATTGTAGCGCCATATTTTTTTTGGCCTATTAAACTACGTTCATCCATCTTTCTTAAGACAGCTTGAACTACTTTGTCTTCTGTTTTAATTTTCATCTTTTACAAATGTACCGTTAACCATTTTACCTTGTCTTTGACATATTTCCATGTATGCTGAATCAATACAGTCTTCAATATTTAAACCTTCAAGATATGCTAGGTTTGTTAATACAACGACTATATCACCAATAGCATCTACTATTTCTGGTTTATCATTTTTTAATAAAGCTTTAGCTAGCTCTCCAGCTTCTTCTTGAAGCTTTACATATTGTGTGTGGCTGTTGCCACCTTCATATATACCTCTAACAGCTGCCCAGTTTCTTATTAAATCAAATTGAGCATTACCATTAGGTTTTACTTCAGGATTATGTTTTGGATTAAAGTAAGCTTCATAAAATGCTTTATTGTAAATATAACATCTATTGTTATTATACATAGAAGTTTTAGCATTTTGTAATATCCACGGTATGTTTGTTTCTGTAATTTCAAACTGGCCATACTCTTCATGTTGCCAAGTTAAACCAACATAATCATCTAAAGTAGTTTTTAAATCTGCTAAAGCTACAGGAAATGTTGTTGTTTGTTCTGTTACGTTTATTCTCATTTTAAATAAATTTTTATATAATTTTCTATCGACCTTATAGCCGTAAGACTTTTGAAGTTCTATCTCTTTGTTTGATATATAATCTATATCACCCGACTGATCAAGAACTTCATATTCACTAGGGCCATAGCCCTGAATTAATGTAACACGGGTATTAAGATCACGTGTAACACCAATCTTTTTACCTGGTATGTGGTATAAATAATACATAATTATAATTTGTCGTTATATAAATGTAAGTTGTGTGCGTAATGATAATAATTACCTGTTTCAATATTTAATCTCTCTGCAATCATTTGTTGTAACATTGAGAATTGATATTGATCATTACAGAAACCGTACCAGAGGTCATTAGAACGCATTAAAACAGCCATGTTTAACCTATTGTCTACAATTGTAAATTGTATAGCATAAGTACACGGTGTATCTTTTCTATATAATTGATGTTCTTTACAATCATAAATAGAAATAGCTGCGTGTCTAGTATCTTTTTCTCTTCTAAGCTTTGCAACAACATAATCAATTTGATTTTCTCTTTGCCATTGCCAACCATAGTTAGACATTACATTACCATCACTGTTGGCCATCTTTACCCATATAGGTGGTATACTACCATATAGTTGACCTAGCTTTCTAATATTTCTGTCACCAGATAAATACCACTGCCATTCAGCAGCAGCATACGCAAGTTTCCATTGTCTTTCTTTATTTGATATGTAGTTTTGCATAGGATCTTCTATTGTAAAACCAACATTAAATAAAGCTTTTGTATCACCAAATGGAATACCGTCTTGAATAATTTTGTCTAAAAAATATTCATACGCTTCGTTAGCATTTTTAAACTTTGTTTTTGTCATAATAAAATCTATATAATTCAAATATTTTTTCATTAAGCACTCTTCCGTTGTAAGTCTTTGGTGATCTTCGTTTTGCACCATTAACTTCTACATCAATCCACCAATGAAAATTATCTCTGTCATTTGATGCTGCAAATGGACCTATTTTAATGCCATTATTTATACACCAGTTGTAAGCTATCATATCTTCATCAGTCCATTTAGGTGGAGCTATTTTACTTTTACGTTTTCTAGCTGGTGCCATTACTCCCAGGGCATTGCTTCTTCGTCACCTATACTTGCTTGCTCATAAGGTATAAAGCACCCGGACTTTCGTTCCCATTTAAAATGAGCTTCAGCACCGTTTTCACCTAGGTTTTGAAACTTAACTTTAAGTACTTTTGCTTTAACGGTTTTAGCCTCATAGTCTCTATGAACTAACAAACCATGATAACTAGCATCGTACCATTCACCACCACCTTTAATGTTATACATAGTAGGTTCTTCAATTTTACCATCTTTGTCTTTATACATTTTAGTAGGATGAGCTACTATAAAAACTAAGACATCAAACTTTTTTGCAAATGTTTCAATCTTAGTTAGATACTCCATTGTGTATCTATTTACGTCTTCAGTTTTACAGTCTACGTCTCTGATCTTATTAAAAGGATCAATTACAAGACATTTAATACCTTTACGTTTAACAAGTTCAGCGCCTTTACGTAATACAGATTCAAGAGTATATCTTTCCATATCAATAAAAAAGAAATTATCATTAACATGTTCAGCAACTTGATTCCATTTTGTTGAGCCGATATCTTGTTTAGTAGGCATATCTTCCCAAACCTTACGCATTAGCTTGTGAGCGTGTAAATACGTTGGCGCATTTTCTGGCGACGCAAAAGCAGTCTTCCAATTATAGTTACGGTTATATCCAACAACCATTTGATCAACGAAGTCTGATTTACCTGAACTAGGTATACCAGTAACAGTAATAAATTGACCGGTATAAGTAGAAAATATGTTATCAAAATTCTGTAAGCCAATTTGATATCCTTTTTTAAAGCCATTACGAACAAAGTCAGTAATTTCATCTTCAATATCTCTGAACGTCGTAACATTTTCAAGTGGAACTGGTCTTGATTTTTCAACTTGTTGTATAAGTTTTTCCTTGCCATACTTAATTAAATATTCATTAGCATCTTTACAGTCTTCAAAACTAGCTAAGAAACAAACTTCAGCACCAAGACGTCTTATTAGCTCTTGTTGTAAAGCTATTCCAGGTTCGTCGTTATCTACTGCTAAGATTATTCTTTCTTTATCTTCAAAATAATCTATACAGTTATCTAAGTAATCTAAGTTATTACTATTTAATGTAGCGCCGTTAGGAACAGATATAGCGTTTGTAATACCAGCTTCATGTAAAGCTAATACATCCATCTCTCCTTCAGTTATTACGCAATTGTCATAACCTACTATACTATTTATATTATAAAATACTTTTTCAGCTCCTTTATATAGTTTAAAGTTTTTTCTACCGTCTCTATATTTTATATTAATGAGTTCATCACCCATTATATAATTAAACTGAATAGTGTTCTCGGTCTTGCCGGTTTGAGGCATAAACTCTTTACCCTCGGTGACATTTAAGTCGTTCAGGGTTTTATCAGATATACCTCTTGTTTTAAACCATTCAAATACTTTTGATCCTAATTGTTTAGGGTCTACAACATCTAACGCATCAGGTCTGACATATGTTTTTGAAGCCGAACCTTTACGTTGATATGTGTGTAATTGAAATGATGAATCACAATGATGACAAGTACCGAGACCTCTCTCCCAATCATAACTAGCACATTTAGCCTTTTTATTAGCAGGCTTACGGTTATGTGAACACAGGGGACAAATCCCCTGCGTTGCACCAACCTTTAAATCATGCTGGTTAAACTGGTCGATTAAAAATCCATTAATCTCCGTATTGTTTACTTGCATCTATTTAATATTAAAATGGTAAATCATCCGCTACTTGTTGTACTGGTTGCGGGTTAACCGTAGGTTGTGATTTAGGAGCTGTGCCAACATTGTTGTCATTAGTCCAAACAACCTTTACATTACCTAAATAAACTTTTTCAGTTTTAGCATCTCTTTCCTCTTTAGTTTGTTGTACACAAACAGGACCGTTGTTGCCGAACTGATCAAGCTCATCGTTTAATGTAATAGTAATTGGTAAGTATTTACCTTTAGCACCATCGATAATTTTATCTTTTGGTATTTTATTAAGGTTAATACTTGTTGCTATTATACTTGCCATTATACAGTTGTTTCAAATAAAGTGTTAAACATATTTCTAAGATCTGAAGCATTCATGCCAGTTCTTCTTCTGAAATTATCTGCTTTTTTAGAGTACGGATGTAAACCATCAGTAGTACTATTGTTAACATAAAATTCAGTTACAGGAAAATTCATTCCAGTCATTGCGCATTGTTTTGTTGTTACTTTTCTTTTTCTACCCATAATAAAATATAATTAAAGTGTTTTAGCGATAAAATATTGCTTCGGATCAAATGATTCTGTTTTATAAAACAAATCATAAGCTTCAGCAGCTCTTTTTACTTTGTCCTGACCTGATTCATAAAACTCAGGTGAACAATCAAATAATCCTATTTGGTGGCTTGTTTTGTCTATCGCTATAAATAAAAATTCATAACCAAATAGTTTACTATAAATATAAGCTTGACTATCGTAATTATAACGATAAGCCGAGCTTTTAAATTTAGAAATATCAGCAGTTGTCTTAAGATCAATAATAAGCTTTTCATCGTGATTAACAATGTCAGCTTTGCCTTTCCACATCTGTCCTTCTAATTCTATAATGTTAGGTTGTTCGTACTCTATATTACCTACACGTATTAAGCTTTTACAAATATCATTATTCATGACTGAATCAGTCATTAATTCTATTTGATCAACTTCATGCTGTAGTAAACATAGTTCGCCACCTGACATCTCTTTGTAAGCTTTAGTATTTCTAGTTGTTGAATTAATAATCTTAAACTTTTTAAGTTTATCAGGTTCAAGTATTGCGGTATGAAAATAACCGCCAACTAAAAATGCAGGCCTTGCTTCAGACGCTTTACCTAAAGCTAAAGGGTTATGTAATAAAGACCTGATGTCACTATTACTTAGATATTGTTTACCAAAATCCCCGTAATAGTCATCATCATTTCTTAACTTTTCTATAACCTCTTGTTTAGTCATATACTATACAGTTTTTAATGCCGCTTCTTGTTGAGGCGTCAATTGATACTTCTTTTTAATAGCATCTAGTTTACCGCCAGATTTGATATAAGATTTTGCTTTTTCAATATCTTTTAAATTACCTTTACCGTGCGTGTTAACAGCATCACTATCTTGAGTATCATCTATAAGAAATAAATTTCCTAATGCGTACTTTTTACCATAACTTGAAGCAGTACCAAATTGTTGAGGTGTCTGCATACCTTTCTGATTAAGATCAACACCCACTAAAGCTGTAGCTTTAACGTGGTTTTCTCCATCACATATAGTTGCTGTTGACTCCATTATAGGAAAAGGGTCAGAGGCAATTAAATTTTCATTAATTGTTACTGTAACTCCTAGTTCTAATAAATAGGGTTTTGTTGCTTCGAGAATGTCTTCGGCACTTCTGAAGTAGTACTTGCCGAACGAATTAAATCTACTTTTCTTCGATTTAAATTTGGTTTGAATTGTAGCCAATTTTTGGTTTATGGTCATAAGTATATAATTACATATTTAAAATTAGTTTTACATTAGTAAGTTACAGATAATCAAGCACTTGCGAGTGATCAACATTATCTATTAACTTATCTACAGCTTGTTTTTTAAGCTCTGAAACACGTACATAAGCACTGCTTCCCTCGATGTTTAAGATCTCTGCAATTTTATTAGCTGAATGCTTATCACAGTCTAATCCATAGCTTAATCTTAATACTTCGTATTCTCGTTCGTTAAGATGTTTTTTTAACAAACCAGTTAAATAAATGTTTAGTAGCCCAATGTTGTATGGTTCTGATTTATCTGCTATTTGATATATCATGTTTTCTTCATCATCAGTATTTTTAGGTTTATCATCTATAGATAAAAACATACTGTTAAAAAACATTGAAACCAGTTTTTCATTTTTAGCATTTCTACGTATTTCATTTAATTTATGTTCAGGTATTCTCATATCACCTCTGTTTGTGTCAATAGCTCTCCTGATAGCACCTTTAATTCTTTTTGATAAGAACGACTTTAAAGTTTTTTCTTGATCTTCAGATTCTTCTAACTTAACCCAGTCTATTCTTCTTACGGCTTTTATTAAACTTAAATTACCCTCTTGCATTATATCCATAATAGTCATAACTCCAGAAGCTTGTTGACTAGTTGAAAATTTTCTACCTATATTTTCTACAAGAGGTAAAAACTTATATATTAATTCTTGCTGACCATACTCGTTTAATTGCTTTTCTTTAGGTTGACAAGATTTTACGTCGTTTTTATACCTTACGTAATTTTGTATATTATACTTCTTCATTTAATTTTTGTTTTTCTTCTTTTAAACTATCGGACATATGTCTATGTACGGTTCTTGTAGAGCAACCTAAGCATCTAGCTATTTTACTAATAGTAATTTTTCTATAAGCTTCGTTTATTTCAACCATAGCATCGTATATCATAAACTTATCTATGCTTGATCTACCTATTAGTTGACCTACAATTTTTAATTTACCACTCAAGTCTAACCCAGAGTACGGTTTAAATATTACTTTACGTAATTTGTTTTTTGGTGCGTCTTCACTGTCTTGATTATATACATCAAGTATCATATCGTTTAGTACTTTTTCACTTATAAAAAAAGTAACAAACCCATTGTCTTTTTTAGCTATAAACCTAGCAAGATGCTCAAGAAAAGGACTTAAACTATATTTGTTATCTTTGTTTAAATGATACAGTACTAACATGTGCCATTTTAAAGATTTATAAGTTGTTATTTTAGCTTTGCTATTAAATAAATTAAATGCTTCATAAGTGCCATGTTCATAATACTTATATTGATCTGTCTCGATAGTTGGTTTATCGTTAACTGGGTCGCGTCTATATATTACACGTCTGTCGTCCAGCCATTTTATATTTCTATCATGTGACATTAGCTACTTACTTATTTATTCTTATAGGCTTTTGTCCTAGTTTTTCTAGGCTTTCTTAAAGCCTTTATTTTATCTCGTAAACCGAATAAGTTTACCTTGTATTGATGCGATATATGTTTCCTCATTTTGCTCATAATCTTTTAATGTTATTTGGTTTGGTCCTTCAATTAATAATTCTATATTTTGTCTTGAATAATACTCTTGCTTAGGCCAATTTAACCACCTGGTTTTAAGCAGTGTATAATCATCAGGCGGTAAATCTACGGCCCATATCATAGTCGCGAGACAGCTCATTGTAGCGGTCAGCGCCACTATAATACTTATCCAGAACATCCTCTGGAATTGTTTCAATAGTATATGGTATTTCATTTTTATTACAAATTTTAGATTTTTCGCCTATATAATATCTCCAATAACCATGTATAGCAAATGGTTGCTTAAAATGATCAGGCATACATTGTGGCGGTTGTTTAAATTGTTTGGTCGGCATCCCAGATGGTGGGTGTAGCAACGGTTGTGCACACTTTATAATTGACAAGTGATGTTTACCGTATCGCTTAGTATACTCATCGCCTAAAGCTAGCATATGTAAGTATAACCAGTAGTAATGATGAGTATTCTCACGCACCCATATGGTTGACGGATGATTGTAATGTGCTTTACGATAAGGTACATTACCACCGTTTCCATAGTGATGATGCGCAGTACACAACATCTGGGCCGACTCTAATATCATTTTAACCTTATGCTTGTCATATACATAACTTGCAGCAAGCTTAGGGTCTTCATGTAAATAAAATATATTCATTGATATCTTTTGTTGTTTAATCTATTATAATGTTTGTCTAATAAGAGGTTTGCCACCTCTTCTGAGATCATATTGTCGTTGTATAATTGCCATATTAATTTACTCATAATTTCTAATACATTTAAATAATGGGTGTCTGTAACTACCCGCGTTAGTTCTTTGAAAATAAGTAAAGGTAGCACGCTGACCAATATAGTCATTAATTTTCAGTAGCATGTTTGCAAGATCTTTGTAGTTATAACCTTTGCCCGGCGGACAACCGAACTGTACACCTTCGTCATCTTGCATTAGAAACTTTCCAAGCGTGCCTTGTCGCTTACCTTTACCTAGTTCATAACCAACAATTGTGGCTTCAGCATCACTGAAGTCTTTAAACTTCATTAGATCGTAAGATCTACCGTGTTTGTATAGACCATCTAGTCTAATAATGCTACCTTCGTAGCCATCTTCAAGATATACTTTGTGATTAGCTCTAGCTATATCGTAGCTTTCAACTTGATGTGTTTCAACATACTTGACACAAGGGCCATATATATCAGAACAAGTTAGTTGATCTGCTCTTGTACCATAAGAGTCATACATTACTCCATCGAAGTAATCATAACAATGAAATTGTACAAGATGTTGAGCATCTATTCTATCAGTATCAGTAGGCTTTTGCTTACGAACTAATGATATAATTTTTTCAAAGTCATTTTTAAGCTTGTGATTATATAACTCACCATCTAATATAACGTCAGGTTGTCTATCGAAAAATGGTTTAAGAGCCATTTCAATATGTCTAACGTTCATAAATTGTTTACCGGAACGAGAATACGCGCCATTTTTAGTAAACAGACAGCGGACGCCATCTAGTTTGGGTTGTATGTATACTGGTTGAGACCAGTCTACACGATCGTTATTGTATTTGTGTGCAAGCATTGGTTTAATCATCTTGTAATCTTTTTTCTATTCGTTTTATTTTCTTTAATATTATAGCTGCTTTTCTATACTGCTCTTTAGATTCTAATATAGCAAGTACAGTATTTAATCTAGCTAACTCTGATATTAATATTTCTTCTTCATTAGCTAATAAGTTTAAAGGACTAATGTCACCGTATTTGTCTAGTATTTTAGCCATAACTAAATCAGCCAATAAGTCTATATTAATATTATCCATATGTATTCGTATTTAGTCTGTATAGCTTTTAGTATTTCTTAAACCACTATAATGACATCTTGTTTCATTGTTAGCAAAATCAGTATAATCTGTATCTTCTGCATATTTATCAATGATCTGCTGTGGTGTGTAGCAAAATACATTTGTATTACTGTATTGGTTCCAACAGCTAATCCATATATCTTTTTTACCAGTCCATATAATATATGTATATTGGTGATCTATATGTTGATGGTCTGCATATAAATAGCAACTGTCATAGTAATGATCGTGTACTAATTTTGAAGCTATCGCGCTACCATCTTGCCTGTTATTAGCTAATACCCAATTTGCTAATTGTACACCCTGCCATTCAGGGTAACCATCATGGTGTAAATACATATTTACATAGCTATTGTCTGTGTATACACAGGGGTCAGCGGCAAAGCCTTCGCTGTGTTCTTTTGCGTGTTCTCGGTCTACGACCATTGTTACGTTTCTTGTTGCCATATTATTCTTCGTATTTATAACCATCACTTTCTATTTCATCAACCTTGTCTTGATGTAAATCATCGTAGACATCTTGCCACCACTCTGCTAGCTCACAGTCAACATCATCTTCTATTTCGTCCCATACGTGATCAGCGACCCATACGTTTTGGTTGTTACATAGTGTGTCTAGTATTCTTTCAGCAAATTCTGTGCCGTCACAATAATAGAATACATCACTGCTAAAGTCTCTAGGACCATTGTGTTCGCTAGTGCACGCATATACATCATAACTATCTGCAGTTGTTTCAGTATATACCAGTAAGCCTTCAGCACCTTGTGCCCAGCTACTAGTATTATCTAAGTTACCACCG
>Ga0208159_1000990_pt1 | contig 10899 bp, 10 predicted proteins | sample 9_EtaG_FD_184082 | JGI IMG/M metagenome (GOLD analysis project Ga0208159, IMG submission 184082) | Marine viral communities from the Subarctic Pacific Ocean - 9_ETSP_OMZ_AT15188 metaG (SPAdes) (version 2) | ecosystem: Environmental > Aquatic > Marine > Oceanic | place: Pacific Ocean | collected... | reverse complement strand
ATTCAAACCAGAAGCGATGAACAAAATCGCCAAGAGCATGGGCTATACTGGCAACATGGCTGAGTTCCAGAACTTCATTGAACAAGACCCTGCACGTCAAGCACGTATGGAGCAGTTTAAGAATGCTGCTGTGCAGATGGCAAAGGGTGGTGTAGTGAAGATGCAGCAGGGTGGTCTAAACTTACAACAAGCAGCACCTAATTTTACTGGTATGACACCTGTTATGAATGACCCACGTGGTATTCGACCACAAGCAGGTGGTAATGTGGGCCAGTTTAGTGGTGGCATAGGAAGTGTTAGCACAGCGGATTATGTATTCCGTGACTCTCAAGGAAATAAAATTGATGGCACTGACCCGTCTCAAAAAATAGACTACAGTAAAAGTGGACCTAGTTTTACATCTGCTCGACAAGCTGCCAACCCTGCGCTGACACAAGCATATGTTCCCCCACAACAGTTTCAAAAAGTAACCAAGCCAAAGATGGACACCAACGAGTTTCTTTCTGATGGCACCACGGCTAATCCTAATTACATGAAGCCTATCACTGATGACCAAGGCAACGTGATTACGGAGGAGGTTGCTCCGACTGTCGCTGATGTATCAGCACAGATGATGCAAACACCCGGACTACCAACAGGTGCTGCAGTAACTGCGCAAGGCACTACGATAGACCCACGTCAGATGGTTAGCCCCTACAGTGGTCAGGTAACAGGCAATGTCGCTGTTCCTACAGCAATGGCTACCACTTCATTTGCACAGGCACCGCAGGAGTCTGAAGCTAACGTGATGCAAGCAGCACAGGCTGCACCTGCTGTAAATACAGCTATTAATGCCACGCAAGCAGCACAGGGTGCAGTAAGCCCAGAAGCACAGGTATTAGCAGCACAGCAGACTGCCTCTTCTGTAGGTGACGTAAATGCAGCGCAGGGTAATGCGGTCCTCATAAATAATCCTGTGCAAAGACAGATACAGGATGGAGAACTTGTATCTGGTGCTGCTAATGCACAGACTGCAGCGCAGTTTACAGAGCAGGTACAGGCAGCAGAAGCCACACCTTCTAAGCAAGCTACAGTGCAAGGGCAGCTTGATGGCTTGATGCAGCAGTTTGAGGGTGGTGAAACACCAGCATGGGCTGCAGGGGCCATGAGAGCCGCTACACAGGCTATGTCTGCACGTGGGCTAGGTGCCTCCAGCATTGCCGGTCAGGCCATTGTACAGGCTGCTATGGAGTCTGCACTGCCTGTTGCACAAGCAGACGCTAGTATCTTTGCACAGTTTGAACAGCAGAACTTGTCCAATAGACAGCAGCGTACTATGCTTGCCGCACAGCAACGTGCGCAGTTTATGGGTCAGGAGTTTGACCAAGCCTTCCAAGCCCGTGTAGCCAACGCTGCTCGTATTGGTGACATTGCCAATATGAACTTTACTGCTGAACAACAGGTTGCTTTGGAAAACAGCCGTATTGCTAACAGCATGAACCTTGCCAATCTCAGCAACAATCAGGCTCTTGTGATGGCAGAGGCTGCAGCATTGTCTAATCTTGACATGGCTAACTTAGGAAACAGACAGCAAGCTGCTGCAATGAATGCTCAGAACTTCATGCAGATGGATATGGCTAACCTGTCTAATCAGCAGCAGACAGACATCTTCAAAGCGCAGCAACGTATTCAATCACTTTTTACTGACCAAGCTGCAGAAAATGCATCACGTCAGTTTAATGCAAGTTCACGGAATCAAGTTGACCAGTTCTTTGCTGACTTGGCTAACAATGTATCTCAGTATAATAGTACACAGGCTAATGCACAGGCACAATATAATGCAGGGCAGCGTAATACAGTAGAACGATTTAATGCAGAGTTGAATAACCAGCGTGACCAGTTCAATGCACAGAACCGCCTTGTCATTGACCAGAGCAATGCTCAGTGGCGCAGACAGGTGGCTACAGCAGATACCGCTGCTATCAACAGGGCAAATGAACTTAATGCCAATGCTTTGTTAGGTATATCAAACCAAGCCTACAACAACATGTGGCAGTATTACGGCGACAGCATGGAGTGGGCATGGACATCTGCAGAGAATGAACGTAGTCGTGTCGTTAATCTAGCTATTGAACAGCTTCGTGCAGATAGCAGTGCTAATGTTCAAAGTATGATGAATGATTACAATTCGTCTTTAGGTTTTGGTCAGCTTATTGGTACGTTCCTCACTGCAGGTAGCAGCAGTGTTGTAGGTGGACTGCTTGGTTTATAGGATTAGATAATGTTTGATGCAGGAATTAAAACATACATGAACTTAAAGGTGCCGGGTATGGAGCCTGAGAAAGAAGTAGATACTACAGGTCTTCTTTCTAGGACTAAACCTATGCCACAAAAAATGAGTGGTGAACCCGATGACGAATTGACACGGGTAGGTAGGTATGTAGGTCAAATTCGTGCAAAGAGAGAGGCTGCAAAGAATGCTTGAAGAACCACAGCCATTTCTTGATGGGCCAATACCGGGTCAGTCGCTTACACCTGAACTGGGCAATCGTCCGTGGCAGAATCCTCCACAGTATAACACTGTAGAAGAGGCACTGGAATATTATATCCCACGTCTTGTAGACCCACAGATTGCACCACAGCTTATTGACACAATGGAAATGGGCATACCGCTTACCACTATTGCTAACGCAATGCAGGTAGGTGGTGCTATGCAGGGTTATCACACTATTGACGTAGGTATGCTTGTCATGCCTGTGCTGATTGAAATGATGGCGTATCTAGCAGAGCAAGCTGGCGTGGAGTACACAATGGGTACTGAAGACGACAGGATGGGTGACACTGGCTATAGCGAAAGCACAATTGCTAAAGTAAAGCAGAAGATTGATTCAGAGTTAGAGGCTATGGGCATGGATGCATCAGACTTAGCACAACAAAGCGCACCTGATACACCTGCTATGCCAGAAGAAACAGCAATGGATAATCCTGAACCTACTGGTTTGATGGCACGGAGAGCGTAATGGGACTTAACTTTGGTGCAGTATTTGCAGGTGCAGCTAAGACAATATCTGAACGTGTCAAAGAGCAGGAGCAGCGTGTAAACCTGCTTACTGATAAAGCACTGGACTTGGGTACACAGGTCTACTTAGACAAGAAGAAGGACGCAGAGCGTGATGCCAAGCTGCTTGAGCAGGGTATGGCATCTCTTGCTATGACTGGACTAGATTCCGCTACACGTTTTCGTATTGCACAAGGCGGCAGCACCGCTGTAAACAATACACTTAATCAATATAACTCGTTTCTTGAGAAGGACTCTGAAGGAGATTTCTCTACTTTCTACAGTGTAAAGGGTTCTGATGCCTTTGCTGATATGTCAGACAGTGAGTTTCTTTCTATGTATGGCCCACGTGCAGAGTACGACCCATCTGTAGCACGTAAGTATCTTGCTGGTCGTGATGTTGATGGCGGTGTTTCAGGTTTGTTTGTGTCTGACCCAAGTAAGATGCTAAGTGAGTTTGAGGCAAAGGCAGGTGTGCTTAGTGAAAGTCGTGTTACTGATGCACCGGAACTTGGCACATTAAGCATAGACGTAAATGCCATGCAAAAAGTGTTTGGCAAAGAAGCAAAAGAAGTACGTTTTGACACACCTAAAGAAGCTATCACGTACTACACTCAGGCCATTCTCAATGAGAAGGAGCAAGAGGGTGGCGGTGATGCCGCTGTAATCCAAGGTTTTGAAGGACGCATTGAGGCCTTTAAGGCTATAGATGCTAAAGACGACGCATTTAGTCTTGACGCCCGTCTTGATGAAATTGCAAACGAAATATATAAGCTGGAACAAGATGACGCGGCAGGTAACGCAGCAGAGATTGCCAAGCTACAGGGTGAACGTGAGGGATACCTTGAGCATAAAGCAAGAGTGTCTGCCACAGGACGTGCGGAACCCACAGCACAAACATTAGATAATGCTCTGGACGGCGTACAGATTGATTTGGCTGCTGCAATTACTAATGGCGAACCAGAATCTGTAATTCAAAAACTGAAAGAAAAAGAAGCAACTCTTTTAGAGCGTAAGTATTTACGCAGCAAAGAAAAAGATAATGTGGTAACAGATGCATTTACTGCACCTCAAGCTGCAACTAATGTCCGAAACAGAGTTAATCTAACTCTAGGCAGTTTTGATTTTGTAGAAGTTGATACCTTATCGGGTAGAATGGATGTTAAGTTCGGCGACGGTGCCGATAATTATCCTAAATTTTTTGCCGCACTAGAGAGCGTAGACCAAGGTATAGTTAGAGATTCGGGTACAGAAGGATACAATTCAAAGAACCTTCGCCTAGCCAGAGGTTATGTTACTGACCTTCTCAGTACAAATGTTAACATCTACATGAATAAATATAAGGACGAAGAGGCGCATCCCACACTTAACAAGTCTTTTCCCTCTTTAGCAGAAGCGCGTGAGGCAGCGCGTAACGGTAGCATAAAGATTGGTACTGTAGTTCGCTACAAACAGAATGGCAGGACTGGCATTATGGTATATACAGGAGGTGCCGTTGACGACGGTTTTAGATAGACATGTCTGCATTCAACCGTTTTGAAGATGACCCCGGCACAGGGTCTGCCCTTTCCACTAGCGGAGTAATAACACAGCAACCCTCTACGTTGCCTGTGAACACGGCCCCCGGCTCCGCATTCAATCGCTTTGAAGATAATGATGGCTCAACCACCAGCGCACAAACTATTGTGGCCGCTGACGAAGCTGCTGTGCGTAAAACACGTGATGAATTGATTGAGTCTATTCGTGTGAAAGAGGAACAGCAAGCAGAAGGCACACCTGTTGTCTTCACTGAAGACGAAAAGAGGATGATGGCAGAACTAGCCGTGCCTGTCTTTGAACCCACCGCTGAATATTACGAGCAGTCTTCTCTTGCAGAGGATGAAAATCCATATTACGCAGAAGCAAAGGCCCGTGGTGAGGCTGCTGTAAAGATGTACGGCGGAACACCTATGGACATGAAGCCCGGTGGGATATTTGCAATTGACCCGAATAGCCGTGTAGCAAAAGTAAGTAAAGAAAGCGCAGAGACAGAAGCAATGCTTACGCAGGGTGCTGCCGATGCTCAAATGACTATGGAAGAGTTCTACTCTACACAAGTCTTCCCTAACATGGAAGACGGTGCCATGAAGAGTTTTTTCCAGACTGCTGCCGACTATGGAATGGGTGAAGAAGCCTTTGCCACTATTATGGGCATAGGGTCTGCCATTAATTATACCAGTGCTGGTTACACAGATGTAGCAGAAGCATTCTTTACCAACCTACAAAAAGAATCCCCAGCTTTTTATGACGCCTTTATGGAAAATGTTGGTCCCGGTAAAATGACACCTCGTGGGGCAGCAGAAAGTTTTGCACGTGAAACTGGTAACATTATTACATACCTTGAAACACTTCCTGTAATTGGCATGGTGCCGAATGCACTCAAAGCTGCTTCGGGACTGTCTGGCAGAGAAGCACGTGAGGTAGCCCGTAATGTAGCCGCAGAAACGAGCAAGTTCAAGAATATTAACTCTGTCATTCTGGCAGAAAAGACAACTCGTGCTGCCAAACGAGATGCCGCAAAAGCTGCAGCGTCTGCGCACACTAACCTAACAACTCAAATGATTAAAGAGTTTGAACAGCAGATAGGCGCACGTAGTAAAACAGACATTAACATCATCCTTGATGAAGATTTGCTTATCTCTCGCTCAAAAGGTAATGAACTTGCCCTTGACCCTGAACGCTACAGAGCCGCTGGTGCAGCCAAACTCGTAGAGCAGGGTGGTCAAGGTGACGCAAGTAGAAACTTCTTAATGACTATGATTCAGGGGCAAAGGACAGACCTCACTGATGTTGATGGTGACATACCTGACTTTATGCTTGATGCTGATGGGCATCTTACTGTACCCATAATCAAGGCAGAGAACCTCGATTCTTTCGTAGCTGTGGCTGCAGAGTTAATGCAGAAGAAGAACATTACATACGACCCAGCATCAGGCAAAAGGCTTGTAGACGTACTGTTTGAACTTTCTGTTGACCAAGAACTCTTGCCAGAAGGCGAACTTCTGTCACTGTTAAATAAGTACGACCTGTCCTTTGAGGAATATGCAACCATGATGGTTGGTTCTGCTTCTGAGGCTGGTAAAGTCCTTAATAAATTCTCCCAAATTTCTAAGCGTGTTAAACCTAAGAGTGAACTAGACGCAATTAAAGAAGCTAAAACACTCGACATGCAAAGCAATTTTGCTAAGACGTTCCGTCGAATTGAAAACATTAGGCGTGGTTTACTCGTTTCTCAAGTAGCCACTGCCGCACGTAACTTGTCCTCTGGTGGTGTACGTGCGCCACTTGAAGGGCTACAGAACGTGTTTGATACTGCGCTGTATAACTACAGTAAAGACGGTATGGTTGCTGGTGTACGCAGCCTTGGTGACGTGCAGGGTAATTGGGCAGACAGCTTCAGGCATATGAAGTACATGTTTGACCCTCGTAATTATGGTAACATGAAAGAATATACAGATTATATTCTGAAGCGTCCAGAACTGAGCAATCAGTTCGACATGATGTTTAACCAGATTAACGAGGTACGTCGCAGCACGGGTGCTGGTACTGGAACGCTCGTTGATAGGACACTCACCCTTGCAGAAAAGGGGGTTGATGTAATCAATACGCCCAACCGCTGGCAAGAATACCTTATTCGTAGAGGCACGTTTACTGCAGAGTTAGAGCGTCTTGTTAAACGAGAGTACGGCGTAGAGTTGATTGATGTGGTCAATGATGGCCGCTTCAATGACCTGTTAAACGATGCTCCTGAACTTGTTGGTACGGGGAAGACACCATTCAAGCAGCTTATCTCTGACTCTGTAGACAAGGCTCTTGATATTACATACGCCAAGCAGCCTGACGCTGCTGTATTCCGTGAACTAACCTCTTTCATTACACGTAATGGTCTTACGACTGTTGCTCCATTCCCACGCTTTATGTTCAACAGTATGGAACTTGCCGGTCAATATTCTGCCGGTGCATTTGCCCCTGTTATCAAGCGTTCGATTAATGCTGTAACAGGCAAGGCATCAGGACCACTTACAAAAAAAGAGCGGCAAAACATATCACGTAACATAATTGGTGCAACAGTTATCCTACCAGCCGCAATGATGTATCGTAATAGCGAAGATGCACCTTCTGATTATAAGACTATCAAAAACGATGATGGCACTGTAGTGGACATTTCTGCTCAGTCACCTATTTTACGTCAGGCTCTGTGGATTGCAGAGTGGATGAAGAGAAAAGGCGACGGCTCCGTTAATAATTGGATGAGAAGTGGCGGTTATAAAGAAGGTGCGGAAGCATTTATTGGTGCTAATATCCGTACAGGCGGTGGTGCTGTTCTCTTTCAAGACATATCCAAGTTTTTTTCAGATGTTGACTCTTTGGAAGGTGAACGTGCAATTCAAACATTTGGAGAAGTGTTTGGTGAGTACGCGAGTACATTTTTTACACCTATTAACCAAGCAATCGAAGTACAACGTGCGTTTGATTTCAGGCCAAATGAGTACGTTGACAATCGCAGTGAGCCTAACCTTGAAACAGATGAAGTCTTTGGCGTCAACATTGCACCATTCAAACGTGGCGTTGTAGAGCCATTCATCCGTAAAGGATATACAACTTTATTTACGCCGTCAGAAGAAAAAGCCGCACCAAGTCGAGAGACACTCTTTCAAGAGGGAAACACAGAACCTCGTGTTGGGTCACTTGCCAAAGTGTTCACTGGTTTTACACAACGCAAAGAGGTTAGTGAGGCAGGTAGATTCTTGCGCGACCTTGGTTTCTTTGACTACAAAATTAGGCCACGTACTATTTCACCGGGTTTTCAACGCTATGAAACTAAGGTTCTTCGTGAGGTGCTGCCCTCTATTGTAGAGCATGTACGTAGTGATAGAATTACAGGTGTGTTTGAAGACCAAGCAAGAATGAGAACTGAAGAAGCACGTGCTAATTTATCAGATGATGCATATATTCGTATACAACAGACATCTCTAATCAACAAAGAGTTGAAGGGTATTAAATCACAAATTGATGGTATTATAACAGCAGCACCCGGCACTGAACTCGACAATGCTCGTAGTGACTTGACTGATAAGGATGGTAATCCTGTCAATGTTAAACTAACTGAGTATCTTCGCACTGTGCAACAGTTTAGAAGGCTTCCTCCAGCCGACAGAGATGCAGCAGCAGCAGCTTTGCCTTTCTTGCTCAAAGATAAAGGTCCAGAGTTAATTCGTAAGGGTTATCTAACAGAGGACCAGTTAGAGCCTAGTTTTGCTAACGAGGTTCATATTGAACTAATGTTAGGTTTTATCAAAGACTAAAAAAGGGGGCTTTATAGCCCCCTCTCTTATTTAGCGGTTATCACCTGACCCTGACAGGGTACCCCGTTTCTTTCTGTCAGCCAACTTATCTAAGTTCTTCTCCATAATGTGACCCAAGTCCATGTCTAGTTCTTCAGCAAGGACAGCGCAGTACCACAGCACGTCACCAATCTCGTAGGCAATCTGTGTACGCTTGTCTGCGTATTCCTTATTAGTCAGGTAGCTGTGTGATGTTTTGCTTCCGCCGTCACGAATAAACTTCTTGACTTTGTTCGCTATCTCACCTGCCTCCCCCGTGAGGCCAAGAGTAAGGTACTCCATAGCCATATCTTTAGGGAAGATGGCCGTGTCACATGCAGCGAGTTGATACGCTCTGGCCGTAATGCCATACATTGATTTCTCCTCCATCCACTGTTTAGCCTCTAGTTCCAAGTCCATTTAGTTGCTCCAAGTTCTTAAAGTAAGCGGCTTCCCATCCCCGCTGCCACTCCCGATAAGGAGTGGTATTTTTCTTCATGGGGTTTGCTACCTGCCGATAGCGTTTACCAAAGCGAGTGCTTTCAAACTCCTGCACTCTGCTAAAGGCTACATAACCAGCGTTAAAGTTATCAGCTAGTTTCTTGTTCATCTGCTTTCTCCTTAAAGGCTTTGATTACATCGGAAGAGAATAGCTTCTGAAGATTCAGCAGATACATCCGTGCAGCTTTGTTGTCGCCGCCCGATACACTCTTCTTATAATCTAGGTTGTCGATGATGCGCTTGAGGCTCTTAGTGTCAAACACTAATGTGGCGAACACTTCGTCATCAATGCACAGGTTATGAAACCAGTAGTCTGACTCTGTAGCAGCGATACCGCTGGGCTTGCCGTAGCACTCGTACTCAATGGCAATATTACCTGTGCGCATCCACATGCCACGCTCTGACTTGACTTCAATCTTCTTGTCTTGAAGCATGTCAGCAACCATCTGCTCACGCACCTTCCCATACTCAAGGTCAAGGTCAAACTTCTTGCGGTCTTTAGTCTGTGGTTCCAGATTTATTATGTTGTTTGTCATCATCTTCTCCTTGCGGCCAGTTTCGTAGGATTGCTAGGCGGTCTTCGTGTAGGGCAATCTTGTCCAGTTCACCCTGTACTGCTTCCAAGATATCAGAATGTTCTCCAATACCTGCTGGATTAGCAAAGTATATATCAATATTCGTTTTATGCAAGTGTATATTTGCAATAGCATGATTACTTAGTGCCTGTATCATTTGCTTCTTCATTCTCCTGCTCCTTCCTTTTCTTCATCCATTCATCGTAGCAAGGATGATGAGGATGGGGATTGAACTGCACCCACCCATCACCACGTTTCCATGCTAAACTACTCTGTTTCTTTTGTCGAGTCTTTTTTACCACTTAGATACTCCGGTTGATTTTGGAACTTGATAAACCTGCTGAGTAACTTTACCAACATATCAGCTATCTTATCCATCACGTTGTCTCCTAAACCTGTGCTTGAAGAATACTACCACATTGATAGCGGTGTTGACAGTGATGGCAAATAACAACCACCACTGCCACCAGTTAGGCATGTCTGCACCTTCAATCATGCTGCAGCTATATCCACTACCTCACATACACCAGCCGTACAAGCTAACTCTCGTCCGCCTGACGTAGTATCTTCCTTCTCAAACTCCCGCAATAGTTCCCAATTTACTTTCGTGGGCATCTGCTCTTTCAGTTCATAGTACATGTTCTCGTCAATGTCCTGATAGGGTGCTTGCTTGTAGGTATGCTCACTGAATGGCAGGAAGCTGATACCGGACACTTCATCGAAGTGGTCGTACACCCATGCTCCTACATCCATCCACTCATGCTCCTTCACAGAGATGGTGACAGATGGCTTGTGTTCACACCAGTGACGCTGATACTGCAGCCATAGTTCAAGCTGCTCAATAGCAGACATATCAAAGCGAGTGACAGCATTGTTGGGTGACTTCATCGGGAAGCTAAACACCGTAGTGCTGTCTGGCTTCATGACATCCGGCTCTGCTGGAATACCCTCAGATACAAGAAACTGCGTGATGGGGTCTTTGTTATCACCACGTACCGTGCGAATATAGTACGGGTTATGACGGGCATGAATACCAGAGGCACTGTCAACAAGCTGAGACACTGTACCAGACGGCTTTACACAGGTGATAGCGGCTGACTGTGGGATGCCAAGCTGCAAAGATATCACCTCGTTAGTTGTGATAGCCTGTTCCTTGAGTGCATTCAACGTGGCTGCAATATTGTTGCCTAGATGTGTTGACTTACCTGACATCATAGCATTGTCCATGATACCTGTAAGTGATACACCCAGCAGCCGTTCTTCCTCTGTGTTCTTCTTCCACACATTACGCAGATATTTGAAGTCGGTCAGGGTAGACTGGAATGTACCAAGAATGGTAGCCAGACGAACCTTGTCAGTTAGTGTCTGCTGCGTGTCGGATGCACGAACAACAACTTCAGACAGATTACAGAACTGATACGGA
>Ga0208159_1000989_pt1 | contig 10906 bp, 18 predicted proteins | sample 9_EtaG_FD_184082 | JGI IMG/M metagenome (GOLD analysis project Ga0208159, IMG submission 184082) | Marine viral communities from the Subarctic Pacific Ocean - 9_ETSP_OMZ_AT15188 metaG (SPAdes) (version 2) | ecosystem: Environmental > Aquatic > Marine > Oceanic | place: Pacific Ocean | collected... | reverse complement strand
AGTTTGTCCACTTACGGAGTTTGCAAAGTTAGCATTTGTATCGGTTGAGGGTTCAAAAAATTGAGCCATGATACTTCTCCTTTAAGTTAATATAGTTTATTTTGTGATTCTGCCTTCTTGCATAGCATCTGATATTTCCTTTTCGTATTTATCAAATTCTGCCATACTCAATGCAGCAATCTCCCTTTCTGACCAAATTTTCTCCTGCTTGGGGTCAACTGTTGTTGTTTTAGTTGATACCATATCTGCAGCAGACTTGGTCGGTTTAGAAGATGACTTAGTCGTTTTAGGAATTTCTATCCCTACATCACGCTTAAATAAATCTAAAGCACGAGAAGCTAAATCGGCATCGTCAACATTTGAGTATATCCAATCTTGAATAGACTTAGGTTGTTCCTTTGCCCAATCATGGAAATCATCGCTGTTTCTAATATCCTCAAAATCAGGATGTTTTTCCACTAACCTTTTTTCTGCATCTTGTTGTATTAACTCTTGTTCACGTTCTTGGAGTTTACTAAGGCGTTCTTCTAGAACTTTTGCTTTAGACTCCGATTGCATATGTGCAACAGTTTCTACAACTTCATAAACATCAGGATAATTATTTTTAAACTCTTCTAGTTCTTCTTCAGATTTAGGAGCAACATATTCAGTTCTATTTTTAGTAGCTTCTTCTATTAGCTCTTGTTCTCTGGATTTAAACTCATTAAGTTTAGAATCATAATGTTTTTTTAAATCATCGTAACGTTTTTTGTAGTCTGGTCTTTTATAAGGAGTATCCTTTTTAGTTTCCAGTTCTTCTCTATTTACACTTCCTTCAGCTTCAATATCATTAATATCGTTACTGTCAAAAAGTTTATTTTTCTCAGAAGGTTCTTCAAAAAACATACTTTGAGATGATACAAAAGGTTTATCATCTTTATCGTGCCAATCTTTTCTTGCGTTATAAGGATTTGGCTTTTCCTCTTTTTGGACTGTATTAGTCATTTTCTTTTCTCCTAATCAGGGCTTCATTAACAAGGTAGCTATATGTGCACTATAGGGCTTGTCTTGTAAAGGTCGCCTTTCGGTTTTATATTTAATAGAGTGCCTACGCTAATAGGGTAGCTCTATCACTATTTAGCTACGAACATATCTTGATTGTGTAGATGGGTCCATCATACGTTTTTTAATTTCATCGTCTACCATATCATCCTCTTCAGGAACAAAGCCCCTGTCAAGTACAACAGTTTGACGTTGAATATTTTCGTCAATTTCTTCCTCTCCACTATCAAGCAATCCGCCTGTAGCAACTTGTTGTCTTTCATCTGCTTTAGCTTCAGCTTCTTTCATCATTGACATTAAATTGTCACTTCCGATTTCTTCTACAGCTTTTGCAGTAAAGACAAATTCTCCATCCGATAACCTAGCAGGTATCGAATCAGAGACTCCTGAACCCGGACCTTCAACAGGACCAGACCCAGCAAATTCTTGAGCTACATCTACTACTTTATCAAATAGTATTGATAGCTCCATATCTTGTTCTAGTCTTGACATTAGCATCATTTCTTCTTCTTCTGTTAATGCTTTGTCAATTATAAATTGCATGTAATCTTCTTCCATTTCATCATCTGAAGTCATCATACCACCGTCTTGTTTTAGCATTCTAGCTACAAGGTCAGGCTCTTCTGAATGTAATTTTTTTAAACCTTCATTAGGTAATGGTTTACCACCATGAGATTTTTTGACTTTTGGAAGTACATCGTTTGAAATAATATATTCTAGACCAGCATCTTTTATTCCTTTATTTGCCATGTCTAATAATTGTTCGTTGGTGTAATCTCCACCCATTTGATTATTTGCTTTACGCATTTCAATAAATAATCTTTTACCTTGGTTACTATCTCCAAGACTCATTTTTAATCTAGAGAACATACCACCTCCAGAGTTAAAATATTCGTCACCATACTCTTGTAAAAATTTAACTTCATTAGCAACCATAGACTGTAATCTTGAGTCAAGAACATTTTCATTTTTACCACTATCGTCTGGACCACCTGTGGCTTTCATTATACGATACTTTTTAGTATCATCATCTAAAATACTTCTTTGTTTATCTGCCATTATATTTCCTCTTCTTTCCTCAGTAATGCTTCTTTAACTTGTAAGTCCAGTTGCTCCAACCGCACCAGAGAACTCACTTTCCCCTGCAACCGGAACATTTCCAGTTCCGATGTTGCCACCGCCAGTCCCTGTAACTCCAAGGTCTTGAGGTTCTTCAGGTACTCCTTGAACTCCTCCCATTGGGGACTGTTCACTAAGGGGTTGAGCTTCTTGGCTGTTTGTTTGTCCAGCATTTTGCATTCCTATTATTTGTGCCATGATAGCTGCTTCTTCAGGGTCATTGAGTATTTCATCAGGGTCTAAGTCTAAGCTATAAGCAAGTTCACTAACCAATTTAGAAATTTTAACAAACGGTGCAATAGCAGGACTTTGTGCAGTTTGTAAGAAAGTAGTAAGTCTTTGACTTCGTACTTCTTTCTGCATCAAGCTATTTGTACCAGTAGCTCTAACTTCTAAATCACCTTTAACATCCAAATCATCTTCTAAGAATTGCATGTTCCATTGGAAATAAGCTTCTCCTAATGGTTTCAATAAAAAGTCATCAAGATTTTTGACAACAGTTTTAATGTTTAAACTAGCTGCTCCAAGTAACATTGACATACCAGAAGCAGTTCTTGTCATACTTTGAACACCTGTTTGTCCGTGTGAGTATGATGGTATTCCTGTTTGTTCGTCTGCAAGTTGTCTAAACTTATCAAACATCATTAAATTTTCTTGAGCTGTATTTGGAAACTTTAAACCATGTATGGCTTGTCCCGGCATTCCTGCTTGTCTACGGAATATTTTTCCGGGATATATTTCCATAGATTGTCCACCAACTAAAGCAGACTCATCTACATCAAATACCAATGAACCAGCCATTGCCAGATTATCAATAGCCATTCTTGCATGACCATTCATAATTTGTTGACTATCATCCATATTTTCTGCTATACCAATACCAAAAAAGTTATATGGGTTTCTTTCGTATGGGAATGAATGATAAGGGATTCGGTATGGTGTAAATGGATTGATTACAGCTCTAAGTAAATAATGTCCGCATGTCCATACATTTACTTGTACTTCATCTAAATCATCTACAGTCTCATCTAATTCAATTCCAACTTCTCTTGCATATTCAGCATCCATGATACCCCAATATTCAAGAACTTCAAAATTAGAACTATATTCTTCATCAGCTCTAACATCATCTTTTAATTGTGATTCAAAATCTTTTTCTACGTAATTAGCACCCATTTGAATTGCATTACGTATAGCATCTTCATCAAAGTAAGGCATGTGTCTTAGTTGCCTTAATTGACTTCTGTTCATTTTGTGTCTATGGATAACGTATTCACATTCTTCCATATTAGTTGCATTTGGGTCAGGATAAAAATCCCAGCAACTTACAAATTCAATTCTTGGTACTCTAACTTCTAATGGATTATAATTTCTATTTCCGTTTTCACCAACATCCCATTTATGAAGTTTTTTATTAAAATTAAATGGTCCTTTTACAATCCCTGTACCGAGTAAAGAAGATTCTAAAAGAGCATTTCTTATTTCTGATGACCCGTTTGATTCTTCAATTTGGTCATGTATTAATTTTTCCATTCTCCTTGCAGCTCTTTGTGCAGGAGATAATTCTATTGCTTGAGGGTCTGGACTTGCACCATCTGATAATATACCAGCATCTTCAGCTTGGTCTTCTAAACTATCTTGAAATACACCGTTATAAAACGTAGCTCCGGGTTTTAAAGCTTTCCCATCTCCTTCATAACCAACATCATATGGACTTACATAATCAACAGAGTTACCGTTGACATCCATTTCAGGTTCAGAAGTTTCTAAGCTAGGTGTAGGATTGTTTATATCTAGATGAGCATAATCCGTTTCACCTTCTGGTATTTTAGTTTCCTGTACTCCGATTGGAAACTTACCAGTTCCAAAGATAACATCTACTAATTGACCAAAAGCAGCAAGTACTTTTGTTTTAGTTATCTTTACAAAGATTCGAGACTTTTCAGATTCTCTAAACTTAACAGAACGATTATACAAGCCTCGATAATTTTCGTAAGCTTTTAACCATCGTGTCTCATCTGTTTGTCTAGCTTCTTCAGCTTGAGCATAACGACCTTTAATTATTCCAATTAAGTTTCGTTGCTGGTCTTCTTCTAAAGTTAGTTTAACTCCAGATTCGCCTTCTACTTCTTCATAAACAGAATTAGCACTTAGAAATGTATTATCTTGTTCTGCCATACCTTAATATCCAAATTTAGAGTCAGAAGGTCTGTACATCTCTCGTTTCAATCCTCTGATTCTTTCTAATGGGCTTTCCATTCTAGGTCTACTCATTATCATATAACGTAACGCATCGTATGCGTGGTCCGAAGCATGTGTATCAACATCTTCAGGATTCGTTTTTGAAAGAGGGATAGATTGTAATTCTCTTATTAGATTAGGACACGTATTAAATATCTGTAACCTTGGTCTACCGTTCTCTTTAACTTTTAAATATTCATGTATTTGAATTTTACCTTGTATTCTATTCTTATCAGCTCGTCTTAATTTATGACCAGCTCTTACCAAGGATTCACCTACAGTTGGACCAGTTGTACCTGTTTTTGCCCATGCTGCAGTATCCAATACACCATTCACCGAAAATGGGTCTTCCATTTCCATATCTGTTATTATACTACCTAATTCCTCACCTGTCAAGCCTTTTTTGTATAATTCTCGATAAATTATTAAAGTTCCGTCATTTATGTCTAAAATTCCCCATAAACAACAGCTTTCTGCAGCATACCCATAGTCAACTGATTTAACTCTTTCCCAGTTTATTGGTAGCTCAAATGGTGTAATTACATGTACAGTTGGGTCAAATTCTACAAAAGCAGCTCCTTCAGCTACATCCCAGTTACCTTCAAGGAGTTGCCTTCGTTGAATTGGTGGTAATGATTTCAGCATTTGTTCATACACACCATCTTCAGAAAGGTATGGGTTATCTGCTAACTTAGCTGGTATGAACTTCCTACTTAATCCATCTTTACCCTCAAAGCTTGTATTATGTTCGACAGGTTCAATGTATCTTTTCTTTACCCATTGTGAACCAACACCACCGGGGTTAGCTGTACAACGTAGGTATGTTTTTATTTCAGGGTCTGTTGTTCTAAGACGTGATGCTAAATAGTTCCATGCAAACTCTGTAGGTAAGTGAGTTATCTCATCAAACCCTATCCAACTGTATGCTTGTCCTTGGTATCTATATACATCTGCATCTCGTTCTAAGAATCCAAACTCAACCTTTGCACCGCTTGGGAAGTTCCAAAGTTTTTCTACTTCACGAAACTTAGCACCCGGAAATGCTTGTGGATATAGTTCACGAGACTTATCAATCATCTCACGTAACTCTGGCATAGACCTTCTAAGTATTAAAGCTCTATGTGCTTTACGATGTGCATAACGTAGTGGGTCTACTAACATCGCATAAGACTTACCACCACCTGCTGCTCCACCATAAAGTACATCTTTCTCACCAGCAGCAAGAAAGTCTGTTTGTGGTCCTTCGTTTGGATGAAACAATACATTGTGTTGGTCTAACTGTTCTTTAACAGCTTTAGGAAGTGTGTCCAAATCTTCAGGACTGACCACTCCTTCTTTTGTATTGTCTAGTTTTTGAAGTGTTTCTTTTTGTTTTTTAAAAGATTTCTTAGCGTTTTGTAGCTTTTCTTCAAGCTTCTGAATGTTTTTTTGTTTGCGAGTAATCGTATTACGAGCTACGGATTCCGCATCTTTTCTAGGTCTTCCACCTTTTTTTCGTGGTGTACCATCTTTATTTTTTACAAAATTGCCTTCGCTATCTTGTACATAAAGATGAGGATTAACTTCCCAGTCTTTCGCTTCGTAATCCATATTTTTTATCTATGTGTTTCTTCAGCCCCGGACTTGAAATTCGTCTACCTGTTTTATATTCTAACCAATCACAAGCTGCTTGTAGTGATACTTCTTCATTGACTACCATATTCTCAGCAATCTGTAAAGCATCTAGTTCTTCTTCAACAGGTTTCAAGTATGTACTTGATTCGTCTACTAACTCATATCCAAATGGTATTGTAGATGAAGTTCGTTTAATATATTCATTTGTCATATTGTCCTCTACGTCTAAGTTCATTATGTATCTTTTGCCTTAGTTTAGGTTTTAAATGACGAGATTCTAATTCTTTTAGTAAATCTTCTTTACTTGTATTTTTAATATAGTAATGCTCAACAGTTGTTACACCAGTTTTCCGGTCATATTTTTTGACTGATGGCTTAAACTTTGTAGGCATTTACTTTTTCTTTGGTGTAGTCTTCTTCGTTGTCTTAGCCTTAGTTGATGCTTTTTTTTTCTTCGCTGTCTTAGGTTCACTTTGTATTACCTTGTTAGCAACTTTATATATTCTACTTGCTTTCATTAGTTTGTGAAAATGCTGGACTTTCTGAGAACACCACTTTTTCCACAATTTAAGTTTCTCAGAAAGCCTCTTACGCATACCCAGTAGCCAATCAGCAACTAAGTTAATCTTTTGTTTTATCATTTTTTACTCCCGATTTTTTGCCAAAAATCTTGTCGAAATTGTCTTTGTACTGTTGTGAATATACTCCGGGTCTAGGTCTTGCACCTTTACCACCATCACTTTTACCATAAATACTTCTTCTTAATGGAACAGCATCTTTACTATCGTCAGTACCTATTTGTCTACCCATAATAATTATGTTGTCGATGTGCGACTTTTTCTTCCCAATTTTCTATAGCTTTACAAATACTTTCCTCTGCTAACACACTACAATGTAGTTTGATAGGAGGAAGTTCTAAAGCTTCGGCAATATCTTTATCTTTTATTTGTTTTGCTTCGTCTATAGTTTTACCTTTCAGCATATCTACAAACATAGTACTTGATGCAATAGCAGAACCACAGCCATAAGTTTTAAACTTAACATCTTCTATGATGTCTCCGTTTAACTTTAACTGTAATCGCATTACATCACCACATGCAGGTGCTCCTGTCATACCAGTAGCAACATTAGGGTCTTGGGGATTAAACCTACCTACTGAGTGTTTTTCAGGTTCATTGAGTACACTCTCAAACCTGTCAATTACTTTTTGTGAGTAAGCCATTTACCACTTTACCTTGTCAGCCCAATAAGCTGCTGACATTTTACCTCGTTTAATGTTCTTTGCATGACGAGCTTTAAAAGATTTACGTTTTGCTTTCATTCGAGCTGATTCTCCTGCTTTAGGTTTCCCTGCAGTCTTAGCTCCCTTTTGTCCAAACCTAATTGTTTTTATTTTATCACCTTCTTTAGCAACAACAATATGAGATTTTTTAGGATGATTAGGAGTACGTTTAGGTTTGTTAAAACCACTAACTCCTGCTCTAGCTAATCTTGGGTCTTTCTTTTTAGCCATTATCTTTTTTTCCCCTTATGTAATCCATGTCTTGCGTGTTGTTTACCTTTTTTAGTAGCCTCTCGTTTCTTTTTATTAGCTGCTGCAAGTTTCTTACGACCTGATGCAGTTGATTTAAGTTTCTTTATAGTCGCTGCAGGGGCATAGACTTCTCCTGTTTCAGAAGATTTCTTACCACTAGCAGTTCTCCATTTCTGGTCTGTCCACCTTTTGAGAGACTTTTGAGACTTTTTAAGTGCCACTATTTGTAACCTCCGCCTTTGGCTTTGTACTGTTTAGCTAACATCTGAGCCTTACGAGCACTCCATTGTCCGGGCTTACCGCCTTTAGAACCGGCTTTAATTCTTTCAAATAGTCTTTTACGCATGGTAGGTTTAGTATAGTTACCTGCTTTATTTACTGTTGATTTCTTTTTAGTCGTTGTTTTCTTTCTAGGCATTAGTGTATTGTCTCCTCAAATGAGAGTTCAGTATGGTAAGAATTACCAGAGTCGTCAACTACTATTGTATCTAACTCACCAACTAACTCTAATCCGTTCTGTTCTGCAGCTTTTATAGCTGTGTCCATGTTTTCCGCTATAATGTTAGGTCCAGCATATGTTTTACCGTACATAGTTAATTCAGTTAAAAATACTTTCATGTTATTTATTCCTCAACTATATCTTCGTACACACCGTCAGAAGTCTGTTTCAACTCCACAGTTTGTTTTTCTGGTAATATAAATATACCTCCACTAACATTATGGTCTACTTGAACCTTATCTGTCTTAACAACACCAGCTCTATCCAGTATAGTTTGTGCAGCTTGTAACTTATAGTTAGCTTGTGGCACAGGTCTATCTGAATTAAGTACTTCAATTAACTTAAAGGCAGCAGTAGGTGCTTCCCTAGCAAGTACGTCTGAGGCTAAATCTACTACTTCATGTTTAAGTGATTTCAAGATTTGATAGTGATTACCTGAGTATCCTGCAAGTTCTGCGGACTTTTTAAAATCGCCCCGTGTTTCCACGAGGTTATCTAAAAAAGATTGTTGCTTCTCCGTCAAGTTTCTTTTCTTTTCCGGTAAGTAAGACATGCCTATTATTATATACGCCATTTACCAGTTTGTCAAGCATTATCTGCATATTTAAAAATAATTTCGATAGTACTTGACAAAAGGTGTTCTGAGATGTATAATGAGTGTAACGATACCCCCCGTTACATACCAGTATAATACCCCATAAAAACTACTTTACAAGCTTGTCAAAAAACATATGAATCTTTGCACGATTGGAAAGTGGTTTGACGATTAGGCGGTCATCTGGTTAACGTCTAAAACTGGCTAGAAATGTATGAGATTTAGTATATATGCCACCCACCCCCCGTGGCACTCTGCCCACCCCTACAAAGCCCATAGATACAGCGTTTAAACTTGATACACTTGCAAAGCGTGGCAAGATTTACGGGCTACTTTTCAAGCTGTACAAAATTTATACAGTTGTAAAGCTGTACAAAAATTGTACAGTTTCTAAAACTTGCAAAGCTGGTTAATGCGTTTGGCAAGTTGTACAAAATTTATACAGTTTATATTTCAAACTTTTCAACTTGCAAAGCGTGGTAAAACCACCCCTAAAAATAAATTAAAGTTTTTTCATTTTGGGGGTTGTGTTTAAACTGCTTTTCGGGTTAAAATACTCTTATGTTTAACAATAATCAAAAGGAGTATATAAACATGAAACTATTAGAAAATAAAACTAGAACCCGTGAAGAGTGGCTTGTTGATGGAATGGCAAAGCTTGTAAAACAAGTATTTGAACCAGTAGATATTGAAGTTCCAACAGATATAAAAGTGAGTTGTGGATTTCCCGCAAGTGGCGGAAGAAGTGGCTCAAAAAATCAAGCAATAGGCGTATGTCATAATCGCAACAGCTCAGAAGCTGGAGTAAATGAAATATTCATTAGCCCCGTTGTTAGTGATTCTATTCAAGCTCTTGACGTTTTAAGCCATGAGATGATTCACGCTGTTGATGACTGCAAGAATGGGCATAAAAAACCATTTAAAGATATGGCGGTTAAGATTGGCTTAACTGGGAAAATGACTGCAACAGTTGCTGGAGATGAACTAAAAAAGAAACTAGAGCAAATTGTTTCAGAGTTGGGAGACTATCCCCATGCGGAAGTTTCAACAGCTAACAAGAAGAAACAAAGCACCAGAAATATAAAAATGGAGTGTTCATCTTGTGGGTTTGGTTGGAGAGCATCAAAGACCATGATAGCCAGAATGACTAACACAATTTGTAATGGTTGCGGAAGTGATACCCTAGAGATTGTTTAAACTCTCTCTAAAAATTAGCCCCTTAATTGGGGCTTTTTTTTGTCTTGAATTTCTCACACTTGCAAAGCGTTTAAACTTTACCCCTTAATCATTCAAGCTAATTAGAGCCGTTTTAAGGGCTTGTTTGTCTATCTGATGTTATGCCCTTAACTACTTGCTAAACGTTCAATAGAGAGCATTTAAAACGTTGTATATTTATACAGTAATTTAGTTAAATAAACTTAAAAAAACTATTGCATTTTATTTGTAAAAATGTTAGTTAAAAAAATCACTAGCACAAATTGACAGAGAACACAAGCAATTTAATTAAAATAAATTTAAAATAATTTGATTAAAACACTTGCAATGTGATTAATAATTTTATAAGGTGTTCATATTGTTTAATTAATTACAAATATCAAAGGAGGTTTAAACAATGCGTGTACAAAATATGACAAGTGCAAGAGGTAATAAAGTGGCGAACCAGTTTATTATAAATGATAAAGGCGAGGAATATTTCCAAAGTTATAGAAGTATAATTGCTAAGAAATCACAAGGTAAAATATATCTTGATGAATATTTTTGGGATTATTCAACGACTACAGGAAAATACAGAAATCAATTTCTAAATGAGGGCATAGCCGACACAAGGAAAAAGATTCAGAGTGGTGAATATATATTAACAGACTTAAACAACTAGAGGAGGTTTAAACATGATGAATAAATTAAAAAAAGAGTGGACAATTTTTCAACAGGATTTTAAAAGACAGGCAGATGATAGCTTGATATTTAGAATAAATTGGTATATATTAAAACCAATAGCAATAGTATTAGTTATTATTGCGATAACAATTATATAAACTAAAGGAGGTTTAAACGTTATGATTAAAATATACAGAGATACTTTCACACCGAAGAAAAAGTTTAGGCATATCAATATCTTAGGCTTTAAATTTAGAGTGAAGACTTACGCAAGAGATTCAATTACTAAGTATAATATTTATACAGATAGGCAGGGCTTGGGGTTGAACTTTAGAAGAATGAATGTTAAGATATATAGAAGTTAAAAACTTAAGGAGGTTTAAAC
>Ga0208159_1000988_pt1 | contig 10909 bp, 6 predicted proteins | sample 9_EtaG_FD_184082 | JGI IMG/M metagenome (GOLD analysis project Ga0208159, IMG submission 184082) | Marine viral communities from the Subarctic Pacific Ocean - 9_ETSP_OMZ_AT15188 metaG (SPAdes) (version 2) | ecosystem: Environmental > Aquatic > Marine > Oceanic | place: Pacific Ocean | collected... | reverse complement strand
ATGATGCCCTGGGAAAGGGATGTATACGTTGAACTTTTGAAACAACATATTGAGGAACAAAAGTTAGAGCAAGAGAGACAACGGAATGCTTAGTCTACCAGCAGGAGGAACCGGTAAGAAGATCGATCCAGCAAAACTGTTTGGTGAGGATAAGTATGACCAATATTACCAAGAACTTTTATCTGAGGGTAGAATAGATGGTGATAATGTCTCTCCTGACGAGAGAAAAGAAGGTGTAAGAGCATATAGAAAAGGAAAGATTGACTTTGAGAAGTTTGTCAACAAAGTTTTAAAAGTCAAAGAGGAAGTTTTAACAGCACCTAAAACAGGACAGACAAAACTAACTGGCAGCACTTTCATGCCGAAAGCATTGCCTCCGGCAAAAGATTTAAAACCAGTGGATGAGGACATCCCAGATGATTTGGATGATCTTCTTAATGATATTCGATCAGAACAAGATGATCTTCAAGCAAAGATTGATGCGCTCTTAGAAGAGGTTCGCAGAGAAGATGATGTTGATGGTCTTAATACAAGACTAGATGATCTTCTCGATAACATTCGCACGATGAATGAGATTGAGGAGCAACAGGCAGAGATAAATCGACAGAAAGAAGAAAAGAAAAAACGAAAGGCAAAAGAAAAGAAATTAGAATCGTTCAAGAAGTTTATCTTTGCACCAATTAAGAAAGCATTTCAACCAGTTCAAAACTTCTTGCAAAAGTTTTTTGATGCAGTTATCAAGCTTGTACTTGGCAAAGCACTTCTTAAATTGATTGATTGGTTTACTGATCCAGAGAATAGAAGTAAGATAGATTCAATATTCAGATTTGTCAAAGATTTTTGGCCAGCGATTGCTGCTGGGTTCTTGATAGTTGGTGGTGCCTTAGCATTATTAGGACTCAAAATTCTTGGACCCATTGCTCTCGCTGTTGCTGCTTTGATTGCACTCACAGCAGGTCTAGCAGCTCTTGCAAAGGCACTAGGTTTTGGTCCGGGTGAACAGGAAGAGAAAACTGATAAGGTTCTTAAAGACGATTTTGATGGTGATAAACAAAAAATGATTGAAGATCTGAAAGAGCAAAAAGAAAACCTGAATCTTTTTGAGAAGATGCAGGGAAAGGGCGCAGAGATTGACGAGCAGATTTATTTGTTAGAGACTGGAAAAACAAAGTCTTATACTTTTGATGGAGATACACCAGACACTGTTGATAAAGATGTAACACCACCAAGTGCTGATAAAAATGCTGATAAAAAAGAAACACCAACTGTCAGTGGTCGATTTGATACGGAGGCGATGCAAGGATATATTAATGAACAACCTGTTCCTTTGGAGGAATATGAAGCCTTTACGAACATGAGTGCCGAAGAGAGGGTTCAGAAGTATGGTGCTGTGAAGTTAAATGTTGGTGGGGTTGTTCCAGAGGAGATGAGTCTATTACAAAGACTAGATCAAAACTTTGGTGACCTTCCTTTCATTGGTGGTGTAATAAAAACTGCCTTAGGTTATGAAGATAGAATAAACTATCGTAATGCAGACCCAAGACTTCGTGAGATGATGGGTCTTACGAAGAGTAAACCTCAACCTAGGGGATTACAGTTTAGAGACACTTCTCCAATTGGAACTGATACTGTTCCTGCCATGCTCACACCAGGTGAGACAGTGCTTCAAGTTGGTGCAAGAGAGAGAATGATGGACATGATTGGTATTGATCCACTCATGTTTAACATTGGACCAAATGCTAACAAACCAAAGGTTCGTGGCGAAAGACAAGGATTCTCTGGCGGTGGTCAAGTAGGAAACAAACATCCACACCTTCAAAAATTAGATGATGCTAATATTAAAAAAGCATCAGCACCGATGGGATATTGTGTTACTGGATCCCTTGATACTATGTTAAAGAGTGGTGTTCCTGAACCTGCTGCTACTGGAAACGATGCAGGTAACAATCCAAGAGGTGCAATTTCTCAATTAATGCAGGGTCCATTTAATTGGAAAAGCATGGGTGGATCAGCAATTACTTTGAGAAGTCCATATGGAGAAGTTAAGGCAGGAGTTTATAACAAAAATCAATACAGTAAATTAGTGGATGAAGGAAAAGTTCCATCTGGTGCATTAGTGTTCCAATCAAGATTCAATGATTGGAATGGAACCTCTCCTGGGTCGAGTGGATATGATATGGCAATCGCGCAGCAGGGTGGTAAGAAGCATTGGAATGGACAACCGATGCCAAAATTTGTTTATGGAGCTAACACTAAAAAAATTATTGTTCTCACACCAGATGGGAAACAAGGTGATGGTGAGGACGTTAAGATAACAGGTGAAGATAATGTTCCACCAAGTTCTGCTGGATATACTTCACCAGTTGTATCTGGTGCATCAAATCCAGTGACGAAATCTGGTGGTCTTGCTCCACCATCGTCTAAACCTGCTGCTGGTGCTCAGGGCACGGTTCCTATTCCCATTCCTGTTGGTGGTCAACAGAAACCACCATCACCTAATAGTGATGTGCCATCCATCAGTAGTATTGATGGACATAATGTAAGTCTCTATGTCATGAGATCCATGTATAATCTTGTATAACCAATGGCATTACCAGCACTTATCGGAGGTATAGCAAGAGGAGCATCAATGGCTGGTAAAGCCAGATCTGCAACTAAACTGCTGCCTGGTGGTAAGAAAGGTGGTGCGATAGTTCCACAAAAACGTCCTGGTCTTACTCAGTTTGCTGGCGAAGCAGAGAAGAGAAAGGAACGAGCAAGACCCACCATAGACAAATCTACATTCTTCAATGCACCTAAGATTGGTGATCCGAAGAAGGGTAAAGATAAAATGCAGAGCGCAGAGAATAAAATCTCTACGATTTCTCAGTTTGTTAAAGATACAAACAAGAAAAGGAAAGAAGCATTTAAATCTTTCTTGCAGTCAGAGGAAGATGAGACTAGAAAAGAGAAAGAAAAAGACAAAGAAAATATAGCATCTAAACTTGTTAAGGGTGCGAAGAATAGAGTTCTTGCTCCTGTTAAGTCTCTGTTTGATAGTATTCTCAACATCATTGGTAATCTAATTCTCGGTAAGATTGCCATGTGGGCAATCGACAATCCAAAATTGTTTGGCAACATCCTCAAAGCAATCGCTGCTGTTGCTGACTTTGCGATCGACGTGTTCATCAAAGTTGTTGATATTTTTGCGGGTATCATTGACTTTGGATATGGTCTGGTCGATGGATTTAGAGACTGGGTGAGTGGAACATTTGGAGAAGACGTTGCTGAAAAATTAGATGAGATGGCACCTGCCATCCTTGGATTCTTAAACATCGCCGCGATTGTTGGTACAGCACTTCTTGCACTAGCTAAAAGAAAAGTACCAGATGCTAAGGGCAAAAGGACGAAACCAAAGGCAGGTCCAGATCCAGATGTAAATACTAGAAAACGAGGTGGTGTAACCACATCTGGTGGTAGGAGGAAAGGACTTAGAGGTGTTTTTGATAGGATTGAGGATGCAAATCCATTTAGAAAGAAACCATCAGTAACTGGTGCTGATGATTTTTTCAGCAAAGCTAGTAGAAAAATTAATCAACTCAATCCATTATCTGGTGGAGCTAAATCAGTAACCGTAACCGGAGGGAGAAGAACCGGACTCGGTGGAATACAGGACGCGATTTCTGATGCAAATCCGCTCAAAAAGAAACCACAGATTACTGGCAGTGGTAGTAAACCAGGTTTTTTTGACAACCTCAATCCCTTCAAGAGGAAACCCAAGGTTACTGGTGGCGGTGGTCCATCTTTCATGGACAGACTTAAAAAACTTGGTGGCGACACACTTGAATTGAGTAGAAAAGGTGTCAAAAAATTAGAACAGGGTGCAGAGTTTGTTTTAGAACAGGGTGGACGATTTGGTAGATTCGTATCGGATCAATACAAGAGAGTTACAGAGGGTCTAGGAGAGTGGGCGAAAAAGAATAGTCCAAAACTTACTGCTGTTCTTGACTGGTTGAGTGAACGGAAAGGTATTCTTGGCAACGTTGGAAAAAAATTCAAACCAGTATTACAGAAACTTGGTAAGTACCTGCCCTTCATTGGTGATGCTCTTGGTTTTGGACTCGATCTCCTCGCTGGTATTGATTGGAGACGGGCTCTCATTCGTATGGTGACTGGTCTTGCTATTGATGCAGGATTTACAGCCTTGATGGGTGCTCTTGGTCTTGCTGCACCATTTACTGGTGGTGCATCTGGTCTTCTTGCAACTGCGGTCTATGCTGCATACATGGCTACCGACTTTGCTACTGGTGGTTTTGGTAAGAACCTTGGAGATAAGATCTCTGACTTCTTAAAGATTCCAATGTATGCTGGTGACAAGGCACTTGCAGGACCAAAAAATGCCGGTAATGATTCTGACATAAAGAAACTCACTAAAAAGATGGAGAAGAAACTGGAAGAAGACCCAGAATTTGCAGAGAAAGTTAAGAAATCAACGGCAGTTCCTGGTCCATCTCCAAAGGGTGAAGCAGATAAACCTAAGAAGATTGTGCAACCAAAAGAAAAACTTGTTCCCGCTGCTCCTAAGACTACGCCAGAACCAGAAAAACCAGAATCAAAAGACGCTCCACCAACAGTTTATCCACAAGATAAATTGGTTCCCAAAGGTAAAGCTTCAAGTAATATTTCAGGTACTAATGAAGAAAAATGGAAAGCATTCTATGCAATGGCACAGAAAGCAGGAGCAAAGTATCCTAATTTGGTTGCTGCTCAGTTTGCATTGGAGTCTGGTTGGGGCACAGCACTGTCTGCCAGGAACAACTTCTTTGGTATCAAGGCAACTGGATCTGAGTCTGCTACTGTTTCTAATACAAGAGAAGTTTATGGTGGACAGTCCACTTACATTGATGCTAGATTCAAGAATTTTGACACGCCACAGGATGCTGTCAATCACTTAGTAACTCAATGGTATAAAGATTATAGGGGGTATAAGGGTGTAAACAATGCAGCTAATGCATTTGCTGCTGCTGATCAATTAAGAGCAGAAGGATATGCCACTGATCCTGGATATTCTAAACATTTAAAGAGACTACTTAGTCAGTATGCTGGTATAGAAGGAACCGAGGGGGACATCAAAAATATTCCTAGTGATGTAACTGGGGATGTAACACCACCATCTTCCTCTGCTCCTCCCGCACCATCAACTTCACCGACACCATTAGCACCTTCATCTAGTTCGTCTCCATCATCTCCTTCGGTATCTGCTACGAAGACACTGGGAAGTAGTAGCACATCCTCTTCTTCTGCGGTACAATCTAAACCACAGGTTGGAAGTCAGGGTATCACTCCTCTACCAATACCTGTCGGTGGCGGTGCCTCTGGTGGTGGTCGTCGTTCAGTCTCAGTTGCATCTGGCGGAAACTCCTTAAATAGTTTCTATAAAGCACAACTTATAGGATTCTTATACAAACAAGGATAGATGGCAAAAAAAGAGACGGACATAAAATCATTTGTCATCCAAGCAGCAAAGGATGAGGGTCGCGGTGTCGATGTAAAGGAGGGTCTTAGTAGTTTTTATTTCTACGAAAACATCTTATCAAATCACCTCACTGCCATAGCAAATATCTCTGACTCTGGTAACGCCATTGAAAAGGATGGGAAGAGAGTGAGTATGTTAGAAGGTCTTCCCATTCGTGGTGGTGAGGAGGTTCGATATGATATTGCAGATCCTAGGGGTGGTACACTGAAAGGTGAGTTATATCTGAACAAGATTATGGATCTTGATCAAACAACCAAGCAAGATGTATTCACTGCTCAGTTTGTTTCCAAGGAGAGATTCAGTAATGATTTGACACGTGTAGTGAAACGATATGAGGGTAAGATCTCTGAGAGTGTGACAAAGATTCTTCAAGAGATTATGGAGGCAGACTTCAAACCAGAGAATATTGAAGAGACATCTAACACCTATAATTTTATTGGTAATGATCGTAAACCATTTTATATCTGCACTTGGTTAGGCACCAAGAGTATTCCTACTGAAAACTATGGTAAGACTGGTGGTTTCTTTTTCTATCAGACTCAGGATGGAATGAACTTCAAGTCTGTTGATAACTTACTAGGTCAAGATGTCAAAAAGAAATACATCTATAACGATAGTGATGCTTTGCCACAGGGATATGATGATAAGGTTTTGAATTATGATATGAATCGTTCAGTTGATGTAGGAGAGAACTTAACCATTGGATCTTATAAAAACAGAACCATTTACTTTGATCCATATCAATTCATCTATGAGATGAAAGAGTATGACATTACACAGCAGATGGACGTTAAACATGCAGGATCATCTGATGACTTTGACTTTGTGAATCCAGACTTCACAGAGACACCATCTAGATTAATGTCTGCTGTGCTAGATATGGGTGCGATGCCCACTGGTGCTGATGCGAAAGCACAATTATCACGTTGGGCTTCCAACACATCAGAATCTAATGACAAGATTATGGATCGCATGGTTCAGGGCATTATGAGATATAATCAAATGTATTCTGTTGTCACATCAATAACTATTGGTGCGGATTTTAGTTTACGAGCTGGGGATATTGTACAACTCGATTTCCCCAGAGTTTCAGGCGAGACAAAAGACATAGATAAGAAAACAAGTGGTAAATACTTAATAGCAAGTCTATGTCATTATGTTACCCCTAGTCGGTGCTACACTCAACTAGGTTTGATCCGAGATTCTTACGGGAGGAAAGTCTAATGGAAAACATCGAGCAACACATTCAGAAGGACAAAGAGATCCTTCAAGATCCAACTACCAATCCACAAATGCGCCGTCACATTGAGGGCGAACTGCATGAACTAGAAGTTTATGTAGAGAATCACAAAAAAGAAATCGAGGCTGGTGATCACCATGATCCCACAGCATTGGAACTTTACTGTGAAATGGAACCAGATGCTGACGAGTGTAGAATGTACGACGACTGATGATTGAACAAGGACTTCTCAAAAAACAATTTGTCGGAAGAGATGGATTCTTCTGGTGGTTAGGTCAGGTAGTTGATTCCAAGAAATGGAAGGACAACTCACCTAGTCTGCCTGCCGGAGATCTTCCTGGATTCAAGCGAAGAGTTAAGGTTCGCATTATGGGTTACCATACTGCGGACGTAGGAGCACTCACCGATGATGATCTGCCATGGGCATATTGCATGATGCCTGTCACTGCTGGTGGAAACCAGGGTGGTATGTCTCAGAGTGTCAATTTCTCTGGTGGTGAGTGGGTCTTTGGTTTCTTCCTTGACGGTGAGGATGGACAACAACCAGTTGTCATGGGAGTCCTTGATAAGTCTAGTCAACTTACATTCCCCAAAGAGATTCCAGCAGTTGGATTCAAACCATTTAGTGGATACACTAATGGTCTTGTGGAATCTCAGAATAATATTAAAGTGGATGGAGCATCATCTGAAACTGATGCAACACAACCATCTGTTTCGCAGGGTGGTGATGGAGTTAAGACAAAACCAACTCTTGCCACTGAGGGTGCTCAATTAGAATCTGTTCGCCAGGATATTCCTGATCATGGAACAAAAGCAGCTCATGAAAATGCAAAGAACACTGGTAAAGTAAAACCAGCACAAGGTTGTGTAGATGATAATCCTCAGGCAGGAATAGAACTTGCCATTGGACGTGTGCAAGCACAGGTGGCATTTATTCAAGAACAGCAATCTATTTTTATAGATCCACTGTCTCAGAAATTAGGAAACATAGATCGAGAAGTGGAAAGAGCTTCTCAGGCAATCTCTGCCTACATGAAGGACACCATGGACAAAGTTCGTGGCACTGCTCTCCAAGCCATGTCAGAAACAATGGCAAAACTATCGGTGGAACTTCCCATCGATAGTATGGCGAAGGACTTCAAGAAAGAGATGGACAAAGCATTGGAGGGAATGGGTTGTCTGTTTGAGAATATTATCGGTGGGTTAGTTGACCAGATGGGTGGTTTTCTTCAAGACATGATGGGGAAAGTTACTGGTGCCCTAGATTGTATTGTGAATGATGTCATTGGCGGTATGTTAGATAGTGCCATAGGTGCTATCAATGATGTTGCTGATGGAATAACCGGTGCTATTGATGGTGTTTTAGGTTCTGTTCAAGGTGCCATTAGCGGAGTGACTGGTGCTCTTGACAGTGTAATGGGTGCGGTTCAGGTTCCTCTTGCTGCGGCACAAACTTTCTTAGCATCACTCAAAGCATTGTTTGTCTGCCAAGGTGAGACTGAGTGTCAGGATGTTGCTCAGGGTGACATGCTTTCTGGTAACGCAGCAGAACCACCTGGTGATTTTCTCAGCATGATTGGTTCTGCCCTTGGGGGTAGTCCTCAACTTCCACCACCTATTGATGATGTAATTAATGCAGGTAAAGATATTGCGGGTTCCATTGGCGGTGCTGTCGATGCAGTTCAAGGTGGCATCGAAGGAGTGACTGGTGCTGCCGAAGGTCTTGTGGGCACAGCAAAGGGTGCTTTTGAAACAGTCAGTGGGATTCCTGGCCAGGCATTTGAATCTTTGAAAGCATGTAATCCTTTCGCAGATTTGAATACCTCACCTGTTGCAACAATTTTTGGTGGAGGCACAACACCAACTGACGCTAATTTAATTGTTAATAACGAAGGAAGAGTCATTGCAGTTGATCTTGAAGGATCTGACGTTCAAAATAGAACATTTACTAGCGTTCCATCAGTTAATGTTGCTGGTAAGGTAGGACGTAAAGGAGGTGGAGCAGCACTCACGGTCATCATGCAGGGGGGCGACGGTCGTTATGGATTTGACAATCTCAAAACAAAACCACGTCCTATCGAAAAAATTATTGTTTTAGAACCAGGTAAAGATTTTTTACCTGCACCTGACGGATCAGTTGGTGGAGCTTATGGTACTTTTGCTGAGAAGGATGATACAATTATTAGATCTATCAGTGGAAACCATCAAAAATTTCCTCCTGGGCGAGAGGTAACAACTCCCCCAGAATCAATCATATTCATACCTAATGGTGGAAATGTTGTTTTTCCTGATGGAACAGTTGATCAACAAGGAAATTTTGCAGATGGACTGCAAAATGGTAGAGGATTGACAGATGGGAATGGATTTATAGTTCCTGAGGAGTATACATTCAGAACTCCTACACCAGAAGACGTGGGGGTAGACATTGATGGGTTGACTTTCCCTGTTATTTTGGAGTTGGATGATATTGCCATCAGAAAATCTGGTGTCTCATTTAACAACGGAGACACGATTACGATCAGTGGTGGTGGACTTCTGAATGATCAAACTATCACATTAGAACCAATTCTCTCCACAGAGGGGTCGATTCTTGGTGTTAAAATTCCAGAAGATCAAAGGGGGCAGGGATTCACAGACATTCCAGATCTCACTATAAATACTCAGACTGGTGCTGGGGCTTTACTTACTCCTCTTCTTCGTGTAAAATATAGAGGAAGAGATAGTATTAATGAAGTTATTGATTCTGTAAGACAGGATCAAATCATTACTGTTGTCAATTGTGTCGGTGCAAAACCAGTTGGATTTGTGGATGGACAACCATATTATGGACCTTTCCACGTTCACAATGGCAGAAAAATGGTGGGAGATAGACACTCTTCTATTCCACATAGTTTTATTGAAGATACTCCACGTTTAGAATCCCCTGAGCGTTCGACAAGAGAGAGAAGAAGGTCAAGAACGATTACACCTGCCTCAGGAGGTGGAGGAGGTGGACTTCCAATCGCTTCTACTCCTGCTTCATCTACAACACCAACACCAGCGCCGTCGCCATCACCGATGCCAGCACCTGCATCACCATCTCCATCACCTGCTCCGGCACCATCACCCACCCCAACACCCGCACCTAGTCCGTCACCCTCACCATCACCAGGTGGTGGAGGATACTCACCAGGATATTAATAAATGGCAGATAAATCTAATCACTTTACAAGTTGGATTGAGAATGACTACGGTCAGGTTGAATTTGGTCGCTTAGATCCTGATAATGTCAGAGAAGCTGTTTATCTTGCAAACAAACAGGATGTAAGACACAGATTCTACATGAGTATTGATCGCCCTCAGGGTAATGGAACTCATAGTCACACTACACTTGAATCTCCTGGTGGTGTGGTGATAAAATGCGGACAAGATCGTGATAGAGCAGACCTTACTTTCAATATTCAAGTAGAGAATGGTAAGTTTGCTGTGACTTGTCAGTGTGGTGACATTTTACTTCAAGGTAAAAATGTTATTGTCGAAGCGAAGGGTGACGGAAACAACGATGGCAACATTACGTTGAAATCTAACTCTAAGATTGAACTTAACTCACCCAACGTCGAGATTAACGGCAAACAAAAGTGTGATATCAATAGTGAACAATCTATCACTGTGAAATCAAATGGAACAATGGGAATGTATGGAACACAAGTAACCTGCCAATCTGCATCATCTAGATTTGGTAAAAGAGCACCAGGACAAGAAAAAAAGGTAACAGGAGATTAACGATGGCATGGACATTTGATGACGAACAGGTTCATAAGCAATCTGTTATTGGAGGACAAACTTCATCATCTGTTGGTAAATCTGACAAAGAAAAGATTTTAGGTTCTCAGTATGTTGAGAACGGTATGCATGTGGGAGCACCTGATAAGTTTGGTCTCATGGAAGGAACCGTGATGATCAACAAAAGTTCTGAACAGCAGGGTGATTTTGCCTTAGAAGTTCAAGATGATGAGCATATTCGTGACAACCTTTGGGTTGAGCAGGAGACTAAGACCAAGACTCTTGTTGCTGATAAGATTGACGTAAGAAAAGCATTTATTAGAACTATCAATAAAGGTTCTTGTAATTTTGTGATCGATCATGCCACAAAACAAGGGTATAAACTTCGTTAT
>Ga0208159_1000987_pt1 | contig 10936 bp, 12 predicted proteins | sample 9_EtaG_FD_184082 | JGI IMG/M metagenome (GOLD analysis project Ga0208159, IMG submission 184082) | Marine viral communities from the Subarctic Pacific Ocean - 9_ETSP_OMZ_AT15188 metaG (SPAdes) (version 2) | ecosystem: Environmental > Aquatic > Marine > Oceanic | place: Pacific Ocean | collected... | reverse complement strand
CTAGGTCAGTTGCAGCGTTAACACCAGTAACACCCGAAGTCTCATTACCTCTTGCTTCAATAGCAGCGAATAAACCTTGAGTACCAACTTGGTTTCCAGTTGCACCATACATACCGAAAGCGCCTTCAACTAAAGTGTTAGAGCCATCAGCAGCAGAAATCTCACCTTCAAGCATAGCCATCTCTAAGTAGTCGTTAAAACGAGCTCTTGTGTCAGCTTCAGCTTTCAAGTACCATAAGTATCCTGACTGTCCTTCTTCACCTGTAACTTCAACCCAACCAATACGAGCAGTATCAGATCCAGATACTTCGTAGTAGTCTTTGATAATGATTGGCTTATTGCTATAAGTTTGCATTTTAGGCTCGTTGGCACTATGTGAGTCAGATACCGCTGTACCTGCTGCATTAGTGTAAGACTTACCTTTTGCATACTCAGAACCATAAACTAATATAGTTGTGTCGTTTGCAACAGAAGTAACTGCTAGCGAATCCTGAGTGTAGCAAGCTACAGATATAACGTTACCAAGAACTTCTGTTACCATACATTTGAAAACACCGTTTGAGTTAGCCACAACAATAGTATCGTGAACTCTAACAGCGTGATCAACCACAGTTCCTGAAGAAGTAACAGCTGCACCGTCAATCTCTTTAGTAATTGTAATTTCAGAAGCGTTTGTTGGTACACCTTGAGTTGCGTGAGTAACTTGTCCTGTGTACGAAATGTGTAAACGTCCTTGTTCAGACCATACAACCTGATCAGCTTGCATTGCCTCTTCAGCACCTATTTTAGATAAAAAGCCTGCGATAGTTCTCGGTCCGAAAACTTCAGCCTCTTTTTCCATAAGGTCTGGTAAGTATTGTTGAGCCCACGTTGTATCCGCAGTGCCCGTAAAGTCTAGGTAGTTTGTGTTAAGCGTCTGCTTATTTGGAGCAGGAGTGCTATTTAAACTACCACCTGGAGTAATTGCCATTTTTAATTTGTTTTAAATGGGTTAGTAATTTATTTTCGTTTTTTAAATTTAAACGAAGGGGTTGTATCTAAATCAAGAGCTCTAACTTTAATACCTCCAGCCTCTATCTCTCCATGAGAAGATCTAGGTGACATGTCAATATTTTTAGTCTCGGCTACAGAACTTTTAAGAGCGTCGGCTTTACCTTGCTCGTAAAAATGTCTAGCGACAACATCAGGGTTCATTGCTGTGTAAATAGACTTGTGATAGTTAGCAGCATCTTTAATTTTCCCTTCATCATCTAGATGAGTGTTTATAAAATTATTAAGATCTGACTGACTTTCTTTTGTCTGTGCAGCATCACGAACGTTTACTCTAAATTTCTGATCACCAACTTCATATTCAAAACCTTTGAATTCGTTGTTGAAAACATCATCTGTTTTCTCTTCAAAATACTTAGAGCGCTCTTCAGTTACTCGCTGATTTTGTTCAGCCTCTTCGTTATATCGATTAAAGAAGTCCATTGCTTTTTGATATTCATCATTAACAACAGGCTTAGCCTTAATCTCATCGTAATATTTAGACTTTTCCCCGTCTAAGTAGGTCTTGGCTTCTGCAACCTGCTCTTTTAAAGCCAACTTTTTTCTTCTTATTTCTTTTTCATCATCAACCTCTTCGTCGTAAGAAAAGCTGTCTTCCATTAAGAAATTCACTTCTTCTCTAGTTAGATGAGGTTTTGTTCTTTCATAATATTCTTGCAAAGCTGTTTGATTATCCATTTCTTTATAATCACGATTTAGCTTTACATAATCTTCTACACTGCCACCAGTATCGTTTACAAAGTCAACTAGTTTCTGTATATTTTCCGGTAATGCTTGACCAGTAGCTTCAGCTTTGTCTATAGCTGCGTTAGCTACATCAACAGTGTTACTTACTTCTTCTTGGACACTTTGTTCGGCAACTTCTTCATTTGTTGCTTCGACGTTTTCTTCGCGTATTTCTTCGCTAGCTCCGGATTCGTCGCGAACAGGTACCTCATCTGTGTTTTGCTCCTGAACGGCATTTTCTAATTCGTTTACTTTGTTCATATCAAGAACAATAGTACCATCATCTTTATAAGATACCGGTGAATCTTGTTCTACGACTTGTTCTTCTGTTGATTCGGTGTTTTGCACCTCTTCTACGTTTTCATTTTCTTCCATAATATAAAATATAAATTAGTTAGTTTATCTCGGGTTGAAAGTTTCCATACCGAATCCACCTCCGAGTATATCATTACCGGCAGACTCAAACTTTTTAGGTGGTCCACCTGTTTTTCTTTGGTCTATAAGTTCACTTTGTTGTGAAGCTTGTATTTTTGTTCTTTCGTCTTTACGATCTTCTTTTTCTTTTTCAGTTCCCTTTTTACCTTCAACTTCCATTCGCTTCAAGCGCATGTTAATTTGAAACTCATGATCCATAAGCTGCTTTTTAACATTAGCTTCATGTATCATTGTTTCTCGCTTAAAGTTTTCTTTAGCTTCTTCTAACGCTATTTGCGATTGCGTTATAGCTTGATTCTTTTGAACTTCAGCCTGAGCAGCTTGTTGTTGCGCTTGGCCTTGAGCCTGAGCTTGAGCAGCCGCGTTTTCTTGCTGTATCTTTTGGTCTTGTTTTACTTTTCTTTCTCGTCTAATTTTTAATAGTTGATTAGCTAACTTTATGTTTTTAATCTCTCTAAGATCAATAGCATCTGAAAGCTCTATCAATTGCTGTTGTAAAGCTTGTTGTATATTGTTTTCTAACAATTGTTTCTCTTCTTCATCAGGAGATAATTCTAAGAATATACCAAAGTCATAAAGATACATATTAGATACATCTTCTAGTGTACCTACGTTGTGAGCTCCTATTGACTGTATAAAAGCGTTTTTCATTGGAGAGTACTCTAGTATATCAGATATTCTAAGTGATAAAGCTCCAGCAACCTCAGAAGTTAAAAATAATCCAGCTTGTAATATATGTCTTGTAGCTGTGTTACTGTTAGCTGCCGCCATTTTTTGTATACCTACTAATGATCTTTCAGCTGGCATACTACCATCTCTAGCCTCATTGAGCCCGGTTACATCGCGTATCATCTGCAGATAATAGTTATATGTAGCTATTAAGCTTTGCATTTTTTGTCCACCAGATCCCGACTGTATCTCTTGTATTGGGTTTTTACCAGGATTAAACTCTCCGTTTTCATTTAATGATCTACCAATAACAGAACCTGTTTGGAAGAACATGTTTAACGCTTCCTGCGGATTATAATTAGTACCGTTACCTAAATCTATTTCAGCTAAACCATCCGCGTCTAAATAAACGCCATCAGGCACAAGTCTTGACATTACTTGCTGTAGCTTTAAGTGTGTTAACTGTATCATGTCTGCAAAACCAGTGATACGCTTTACCAATGAGTCTATACTACCGTTGTACATGCGAGGAGCTACGATATGATAATTCATTTTTACCTTATTGTAGTCGCTCTTAGGTCTAGCCATATTTTTAGCCATACCCCATTTTAATAACTTGTTAGACCCTAAGATTAAAGCTCCTTCATATAAAACTTCGACTTGCTTTTGAAGCTTTGTAAAATTATCTTGCTTGTCTGACGGCGGGTTAAACGTATCGTCTTTCTTTATAGCTTTGTCAGCTCCAGTTGCAGTTTGCTTAACTTTGTAAACGTTATTCATAAACGTTTTATAGTTAAAGTATAGAACTTGAACTTTGTTGTTGTCTGTTCTTTTACCAGTGTTATAGCCGTATTTGCTATTACCTGAATACGTATTATATTCTTTTACTATTTCTTCAAGCTCTGACTCTGTTAAATTAGGAAACTCTCGCACTAACTCGTTAACAGGTATGTTTTTAACCTCACCTATGTAGTACAGATCTTCAAAGTATGGATCATCTGTGTATGAGTACACTAGGTTTGAAGGATCAACGTAATCTATTGTTACACCTTCAGATGTATTAAAGCCAGTTTTAACAGCACCTATGCCTATAACTGTTAAATCATAAAAAAATCTTTTCTTTACAAGTTCATATCTATTGCCTTCCATTAAAACATCTAAAGCTTGCTCTTGAGCTATCTCAACAGCTTGCTTATAGTTTAGTTGCATGTGAAGCTGTAGCTCTTCTAGCGTAGATGGTAGTTGTTCTGGTGGATTGTCGAATACATTAACTTTAAACTTAGCATTAGCGTAGTGAGCTAAATCTTGAGTATCCATGTCAGCTAATATACCCTCCATGTAGGACGTACGCTTGTGCATTCCGTATGGATCTTGAGAATAAGCTTTTATTTCGTAAGCTCTATTTGACATACCATTAACTACAATATCCACAAACTTAGATATTATAGGTACAGGTTTCCAGTCTAGGTTTAAGTAGCTTAAGTCACCATTTATCGACAACTCGTCTTTATATTTTTGTATTGGCTGCTCACCTCTAGCGTAAAGTCTTAACTTATGAAACTCAACTCTATTATTAAGGTACCTATTACTATGTGAAAATCTGTCTTCAAACCATTCGTACTCGATAGCTTTTGCTACCTTCATACCGTATTCTATAGACATTTTCTCAAGATCACTTACTACTTGAGAAGGAAAATAATTTTTTACAACTGACCCAGCCATACTTATTTTTTAATTATTGTCGACGCGTAACCTTCGTTATTATACTTGGCTACACTTAGATTTAACTTCTGTCTTTCAATTTTGGCATTTGGTTTATACAAGTGTCTATTACAGGCCATTACAGCTAACCCGGAACTTATCGCGGCATCAAACTTAGTTCTTTTGTTTATATCAAACTTAGCCCAATCATTAAGTGTTTCATTAAAGTATATATTTCCATACACACCGTCACCTAAATGTCCAACGTGGTTTTGAATATACATTTCTATAGCTGAGGCGTGAGCCTGCTTAATGTCCTCGCTAGAGTTTGGTATTCCACCTATTTCTTTTTCAGCGACAGAAAGTTTATTCCAAGTTTTATCTGGTCTATTCATAGAGTATCCCCTATATCCTCTTCTTCTTAAATAATAAAGAAGTCTTGGCTTGTTGTTTTCAGCAAGTATTGGCATACCATAAAAGACACAAGCCATTAATACATCTTCAAAAAATATCTCTGCGGTTTGTGGTCTAGCAATATATTCTAAGAAAAAATGATTAGCAGGAGAATCCTCCATACTAAACTTTGTTAATCCATGTAGTGCGCCATTTGAACCACGTCCATCAACAGTCCCGCTAATATCGTAACTATCACAGCCAAAAGCTCCCATGTGTTCGTTTCCAGGATAACGTATTCCATTTTTTACTATTATTCTATTCTGAAGGTTTGACGGTGGAACCCAACTTACTTTAAACCTACCTTGTGGATCTGGATAGAATACAACTTGAGTATCTTTCAATCCATCAATCCACTGGAAGTTACCAACGTTAACTACAGCGTCTGTTTTTATTCCTTCGTTATAATCTATTTGTTCGTATATCTTTACAAGATTAAATAAGCTATTTTTTGTTTCATCTCTAAAAGCGTGCTCTTCAGTTCTAGGAAATTGTCGATAAAATTCGTTTAATGCGTCTTGATCACCTTTTAACCCTTCAGCTTCATTTTCCCAATGCTCTATAATGCCAATATCAATTAGTTCACCGTCGGGTCCATTACACTCTCGTGCTGGGGTATCGAATACTGGTCGTCCATACTCATCAATAAATCCCTCATAGTTCCATTCCATTGGGATAAACAAAGAATATAAACCAGAGCGTGTTTGACCATTTCTATTTCTTTCTGTTACGTTACTATCGGTGTATAACTTCTTAAAGTTATCACCACCCTTATCTAAAGCGTTTGACGTTGAACCCATCATACACTTACCTATTATTCTACTACCTAGCCTTAAACAAGTTTTTGTTACTCGCCAGTTGTTTAGTATATTATCAGGCCTCTCCCATTTACCACTTTCATCATGAACTAACAACGCCAGCTTCTCACCATCGTAGCTATTGTCTCCTGTGTTTTTCCAATCGATAGTCGTGTCAAGCCCAACTAGCTCTTCAAGCTTTTCGTTGCTTTGAATTTTACGTCTAGTAAATTTTGAAGCTGGAACCCTATAAGCTAATTCTGACTTTGGACGGTCCATACCGTCTTGAATTGGTTTAAAGAAAAAAGGATAGTTTATAGAAATAGGTACAACCTTGTCTGTAAACATTTTCTTAGCATCAGCACCACTTTTAGACAATATTCCATATCTAGCATCACTCGAAATTGTAGCTTGATTAACAGTTTCAGCTGAGCTCATAAAAGAAAAACCAGAACGTCTATTTTTAAGATAACACATTCCATAGCATCTTTTATCAGCTTTACACGCTTCCCAAAATATAAAGAACAGTCTATTAGCCTCTCTAAAATCTGGAGCGCCAACATCAATTTTGCTCCATTGTAAATACATATAATGGCTACCTGTTATGTAAGTTGGCTCATCATTGTTCGTAAACCAAAAGCCTTCGTCTCTACGCTTAAACTCTTCGTCTATAAGGTCGTACCATTGATCTTTTTGCTCCTCTGGATAATTTCTCCAGTCAAATATGTTTTTGAGTTTAGATAGCTCTTTAGGATAATCTATCCTTTTCCACTTGTTTTGTTGATGCATGTACACGTCTCGCGGTTTAGACGGCAGCCCAATTCGCAAACCTTGAATCTCAAGTATTTGTCCAATTTTTCCAGTTTTGCTAATAACCACAATATCATGCTCTTTATTGTATCCATATTTCCATTTATTAGTTTTGTTAAGACGACTAATAGTAGTCTTCTTAATTGGTTCAATTATTTTATATAAAGTCTGCTCGTACATTATTTCGATCTGCCTTCCGCGAAGCCTTTAAATACTCTTTCTTTTTTCTCTTCAGGTGTCTTTCCTTCCAAAAGACCTTCTTCTTCTTGTATGCGGTTGAGGATTTCAAATGCATCAAATATAGCTAACTTTTTAGTAGCCGCAGCATTTTTCAGTCTATCTGCTGAAATATCATCATCACTGTCAACAATAGCTTCTTTAGCTACTTTAATCAACTCTTCGACTGCTTTATGCCCAGCTAGGATTATACGCTTCTTCGTTTCCTTGATATTCATATTTAATTGTAATAAATTTAGAGTACACTCTGTAAAGTCTTTTTCCTTCAAATACAAACTCGTATTCCGAGTTAGGTGTAAAACCTACAAGATCTCCTTTTTTAACACTGCCATCAGTATGTGTTACAATTCCTTTTAAAGGTTGTTCTTGCTCTGTTTCAAAATTACCAATAGTTTTAATTGGCTGAACAAAGCAAAATCCAGGCATAGGCTTCCAATAAGTGTTTTTGTAAAGAAATATTTGATCTTCATATATTATATATGTATCATCATCAAAATAGTTTTTACTATTTTTTTCTTTACCATACACGTCGGTCCACCTTCTGAACACATTGTGATGTACTATTACAGTGTCTCCTTTACTAATGTTAGTGTTGTTGATTTTTGGTACGTTAATAACAATAGCCTCTCTGTTTGTAAATTGATGATTTTGTATTTCTGAATTAATAATTAACTCTTTGTCACCAATCTTACTAGTGTTGTTGTATCTACCTCCTTTAGGGGTAACAACAAAACCATAAACACTTTGCATTAGTATTGTAAATTATATTCTACTGAAATAGCCATATTCTTATTGAAGTCTTTCCAAGGCAGCACATCTTTATTTTTTTTGATATATATTGAAAATTTTTCATCCTCTTCAATAATATCGCAAATAGTGTGACCGCCATAAACCTCTTGCCCTACAGCGTAGTGCATTGAATCGACTTTGTAATCTTTACCTACTGTTATCTTTCGTATCAGTTTTGTCGTTTCCATTTTCATTGTATTTAATTGATCCATCCGTAATACTAAAGTCGTGTTCTCCGTACTTTTCTATTAGCTCTTCTCTAACAGTATTTATAAGTTGCTGAGCTTTACTAATATCGTGAAGTATTGCGTGTTTTTGAGCTTCAATCATACCTATCTGTAGTTGAGCTTCGTTTATTACTTTTACTATGTTTTGAAGTTTTTGTAATTCTTCTTTAGTAATAGTTTCTGGTCTAAGGCTTTCTACCTTAGGCGTCTTTCTTTTTGCCATAATTTAATTTAATTTAAGTTAATTGTTAATTGTGCTATATTTCAAAGCTAAGCACAAGCTTTATTGGATGAAGATTAAACCACTCTTCATCTTCTGGAGTTGGAGTAGAACCATCAGCGCCAAGAGCACTGTCAACAGTAATAGATTGACCACCACTAGCGAAAGTAGCGTCTATAGCTGTTATAACGCCATAACGTCCTCCTGAAGAAGTTATTGTATCTCCTATGTTAAATATTTTTTGTGCGTTAGCTGTTGATCCAGAACCATTATCTACTTTTATAGGATTTATTTCATCTGCATCTTCTACCGCTTGAAATACATTAGTGCTAAAGTTTAAAGTTGTGTTGCTAGCGCCAGTTGTCAAAGCAACGTAGATAGTATTAAAACCATTATCACTAAGCCCAGGCACGCCTTCAAGTCCTATAAATGGAATTTGATCACCACCACCACCACCACCAGTAGTCATTATGTTAAAGTTAGCTGGAAAAGCAACGTCGCTATTTGCGTCTATGTTTAAAGCAGCCACAACGTCTCTTCTACTGTTGACACCTGAAGCCGCGGCGTGTACTGTTCCTAAAGTACCTGGCGCAGATCCATCTGACTTTGGATTAGCAAAAAGAAGTAATAAATCACCAGCCGTTTGAGAAGCACCATCTTTACCTGATATTACAGCTGTAGCGCCTCTTAATATAGCTCCACCTTTAGGTATGTTAAAAGCAGTCCAATCTGCAATTAATTCACCAGCGCCAAAATTTCCATCGTCTTGCTTGTTACCTGCAACTTCTACTGGTATTGTTACATTAAAAAATTTTCCCATTTTATTTTTCTTTTATTTGTTCGTTTTTCTTTGAACTTCCACCGAAGAAGAAGTCTATTATTGTATTTACTTTAGCACTCATAGCGCCAAAGATTGTTGATATAAAGCTAATCTCAAATTCACCTAGCTCTAAGCTTTTAGTCACAAAGTAATTAAACATTACAAATGTAATACCAAAATAAGCTACAGTAAATAACGTTGCTAAAACCTTTTGAATAATAGCATCGTCCTTATACATATCTCTTGCAGATTTGCGATCTTCAACCTCTTTCGCAAACGCTTCGCGTTCTGCATCAAGAAGTAACTTCTTAAGAGCAAGCTTAGCTTCATCGCGCTCTTTGTCTGTAGTAATAACCTTGTCAAGTATACCTTCTGCATTATCTACTATCTTACCAAATAAACCTCCTACTAAGTTGCTTATCATTTTCTTCTTGATTTAAGATCTGCAAGTTTACCTTTAAGAAGTTGCACAGCATTTTTTTCTTTAGCAGTTAAAGGTCTATCATAATTAGAATATTTTTCATTTATATTTTCTATTCTAATTTCTAAATCGTTAATTCTTTCTGATAGTCTTCCTCCTTCATAAACCTCTACATCTGGACTTTCTCCTGGTTGAGTAGGTGGTTGCTTGTCATTACCTTTTTTCATTTTCATAGCAGACTGATTCTGCATAGGAAATCCTTTCATTTTAAATGCCATAATTACTTCTTTTTTTCAGCTCGTTTAGCAGCCTTTTCCCAAGGAAAGCTCATACTTCCCTCTTCTGACCACTTGCCATTATACTTTATTTTACCGTCTTTACGAGGATACGTTTTACCGTTATGTCTAACGTAATCATCACCATAAGAAAGCTTACCAGACCTCATGTCGTCTAAATGCTTTCCTTCGTGATTAATGACTCTTTTTTCAAGAGCACTACCTTTAGGTACAGACTTATCAATATAAATAGATCCGTCCATATTAGCCTCTCCTAATATACCTTTACCTAATTTCTTACGAAATATAGGCGTGTTTTTAGAATTTCTTATTTTCCTGCCTTCGCTACCTAGTTTAAATCCCATTACGCTAAGTTTGATTTTTTAACTTTTTGCTTTTTAATTGCTACTTTCTTTTTTTCTTTTTTAGGCTTATTAGCAATGTCTTTTGATTTTTGAACAACAACTTCTTTGCTAACATCTTTAACTCCTTTTCTAGCTGTAACATTTTTAGCTAAATCTTTAGCTCCTTTTTTAGCGGTTGTTTTAGCAACTTTGCTAGCTACTACTTTAGATGTATCATCAGCTTTTGCAACAGCTTTAGATGCTTTAGCAGCTTTAACTCCTTTAGCGGCTAGCTTACCAGCACCAACAGCAAGACCTGCGCCTGGTATCATAGCCGCCGCATTTATAGCAGCGTCGTTCCTATGCTTTTTAAATGCTTTTTCATCACCTTTATATTTAGCGTAACCAGCTCGACCAGCAGATAGAGCGGTATTAGCAGCGTCTGCAATGTTACCAACAGCTGGTATCATACCTAGTCCTGTTAATCCAGTTCCAACTTTATCTAGCATACCGCTAAAATTAAACTTAACAGGTGAATCACTTCTTCTAGACTCAGGCACGCCAGCTTCTTTCGCTGTACTACCTAAATCTTTATTTTTCATTTTAAAAGCCATTATCTTGTCGGATCTTTTATCATATCATCAATAGCTTTGTTAAAGACTTTATCTGTATATGATTTGTTATTGTAGAATACACTTCGATCTGATACTGGCAAATCTTCTTCTCCGAGTAAGATCCTGTAGATTCTACTTATTAATTGGCTGCATTTAAACGAGGTTTTATATATGCTATACTTTATCGTCGTGCGATTTCTATGTCTCCAAACCTCTATCCAGCCTAATTTTCTTAGCTTGTCCCACCGAGTTTTATCCCAGCTCATGGTATAAGTACCATCTATAAATTCTTGTCTTGTAAACCGACCTTGACAGTCTAAAAATATTAGTAGTTCAAGATCAGCATCT
>Ga0208159_1000985_pt1 | contig 10948 bp, 15 predicted proteins | sample 9_EtaG_FD_184082 | JGI IMG/M metagenome (GOLD analysis project Ga0208159, IMG submission 184082) | Marine viral communities from the Subarctic Pacific Ocean - 9_ETSP_OMZ_AT15188 metaG (SPAdes) (version 2) | ecosystem: Environmental > Aquatic > Marine > Oceanic | place: Pacific Ocean | collected... | reverse complement strand
GTTTGGCATGTAACTTTGAGGCTTTCTTTAAACCTTTAATTACTCCCTTTATTGCTTTTGTTTTTTTCATTGTGTAATTTTCTTACTTTTTTCGAAGCTACGCAAGCCCGCCATTCCGAGCAAAGCCGTGACAAGCGGGAATAAAGTCGACATGTCAAGCTCGGGTAAAGGTGCGTGTTCAACACTAAACGCTGCCAATATAAATACTAAGAATTGTTTTAAAACATACTCCCAAAATATAGCTAAAGCACAGGACATACCAATCAGAGGCCTCCAAGATCTCTGCATGATACCACCAATGCCTGTAGCAGTGGACTTAGCATCAGCTAAGTTAATATCCATTTGCTTGGAGTTAATTTCGTTCTCTAGTTCTTTGAGCTTATTTCTTGCGGCAAGCTTCTCTTCTTCTGAGGTGTGGACACTGTCGATAACTTTACCAACAGTGTCTACTAAAGATCCGCCTAATAATTTTGATAACATTGATTAGATAAATTGAGCGGCTGCCCAACCTATTACGAGACCTACGATTAACCATTTCTTTTTTGGATGGTCATTCCAAAGTTTTTTAATCATATCCATTAGAATACTCCTTTGAATGGTACCTTCTTCACTTGCACTGCTTTTTGACCCTGAGTTTTAGATTTAGCAGGATCTATTGCAGGAAGTTTGTAAGGGACTTTTTTACCGTCAATTACGGTACTATTATCTGTAGCTTTGTCCATTACTTTTTCCCCTTCCTTTTTTTGATTAATGGGCTTGTGCCTTTCATCTGCACGCCACATTTAACTTGTCCACCACTCTTTAAATCTAAAGTTTCAACAAAATCTAAAGTTTCATTTAACTTTTTCATCTTGTCAGAGGGAATATTCGGTTTGCCTTTATAAATTTCAAAACTCTTATTACGTCGTTCTTCCATAAGTCTCATAGTATCTTCAATATCTTTTAAATTTTTTTCTTCGTCTTTTGCAAATTTATCATCTAATTTTTTTTGCTTTTGCTTTTCTCTTTTTGCCTGGTCTTTTGCTAATTGTTGAACTGCCATTACTTCCTCTTTTTCAATAGTGGGCTTGTGCCTTTTTTCTGCACGCCGTATTTTTTAATTAGTCCACCTTTTTTAACATTAATGGTTTCAACATTCATTGGTTTATCTCTCTTTTTCTTTTCAAGTTTTTGTTTTTCAAGTTTTTGTTTTGGAGTATCAAAGCCAAGTTCATTTAACAATTTTGTACTTGCTGCACCTAAGTCTCCGCCTTCAAGAATCTCTGCAATTCTTCTAGGTAGTGATACTAATTCTTTTTTGTCTGCCATTATCTTCTTCCTTTTAACAGTGGGCTTGTGCCCTTCATTTGCATACCCATCTTAGCTTTTTTGATGATACCGCGACCAATGAGAATATCTTTTTTGGTAACTTTGCCGTCACCATCCATGTCTGGAAAACTTTTCTTTTTCTTCTTCTTTTTCATCTGACCACCTTTTTTCTTATTATCAATTTTACCGGCATCGGTCAAATCCAGTTTACGAATAGCATCATCGTAACCTTTTTGTGAAAGAGTTTTGTTGTCTAATGACTTTTTTAAAATTGACTCAATAAGCGGTCTGATTGTAGTTCCTAATTTTTTTGGTTCAGTCATATTGAAAAATTACACTATTTTGTTTCTAATGCAAGAAAGCACTTTTTGCTTTTGGATCCATATTTATCTTTGCCCATTCGAATAAAGTCTCTGCTTCTTCTTTATTCAGATACAACATATAGATCTGTCGAACAACGGAGAGATAAGCACTCGCCACAATTAATGGATCGTATTGTTCTGTTATATATGAAAGACTATTTGCTGTTTGATCGCGGATAACGGCTTGAAGATCCTCTAATTGCTCAGGAGTTATGTTCGCAAGACTGTACTTAAGTCCTTTTGGTACGAGATTTTCCTGCTTTTGAGAGGGCGATTGCGATTTTTTGTTTTTCTGCTCTTTTTTTGCCATGTTTTTTTGCCGTTTTCCTTACTATTTTAGGTGGATTCTTTTTTACTTCCTTAAATGCCTCGTCAACAGACATTTTACCCCCTTTTGCCCTCGTTTGGACTACGTTTTTCATGAGTGAGCTCAAATAATTTGTAGGCGTAAGTTTTTTTTTACGACTTTGCTGCCTAACTAGCTGCTGTAACTGTTGAATTTGTTGTCTTGTTAAGTTTCCATTAGCCATTAGTTACCTGCCCTCTTTAATTGATCTCTTTTGATAGCCATTTCCTGTCTATATTCTGTCAAATCTTCCTGAGTTTGCAACTTTTTCTCTGCTAAATCTCTATCCTGATCTAATTTTTGTTGATCCATCTGAAATTGCATCATGGACTCTTTAGCTTTACGTTGAATTTCAGCACCGCGAAGCTCTAACTCTTTGTTTTTAAGCTCGACTATCGGATCTTGGCCCTGTTGCATCAAACCTTGTTGTTCTTCTTGTACCATTTTATTCGTAACAACAGCGATAATCTGTGAAATTTGATTTTCCGCTTCTTCTTGAATTTGTTGCATGATTTGTGGAGGAACTTGTCCACCCATTTGTTGTGCAATCTGCGTTAACTGCTGTTGTACAACAGCTTGTATTTGTGCTCTTGCAGCCAAGGACACATGCTCAGAAACATGACCTTGTAAGATAGCAAGTATTGCAACTTGTGACTTAACTAATTGTGAAGACATAAAAGATCTATGCGCTTCAATATGTGCATCATGATTCTGTTGAATAAATGCTTGTAACTGTGCTCCTTTTAAAGCTTGTGCATTTTCTATACCTGGGTCCATAGGTGCTGGTTGCTGAGGAGGAGGTAATAAATTTTCTATATTCTGAATACCCAGAGCTTCATACATTCTTCTAAAGGCTTCATACAGATTATGCATTTGTGGATTACTTTGTGCTAACTGTAATTGCATTTGAGCCATTGTAACTCTTTGAGAAATTGAAAATACATTGGGATCAGACTGAGGTAATACATCTACTCGTTGATCAAAGTCTTGTGCTTTGATAAAAGAGTTTCCTCCCGCTACCTGATAAGGATACGTCGGTGGTAGATAAGTAGAAAATACTTTTGCTAATAATTTAAACTCTACCTTTTGAGCGTAATGTAATCTTTTGTGAATAGCTGACATCACTTTGGTTCCTCTTTCGAGTAAAGCCATAGTTGTGCCAACAGGCATTTCAGAAGTTCCACCCTCTGCTAATTTCATATCAGCTATTGAGGCGAACCGTCTACCCGCATCTACACAAAACCCTAATAAACTAAATAACGTAGCAGACGGCTCTTTATATGGTAAAGGTAGTAGTGAATCTCTTAATACTCCGTTAGGCGCATCAACATCTCTAAATTCTCCTGGTTGGATTGGTTGATCGTCGTCTCTAATTCTAAAACCACGAGACTTGAACCCAGCAGGTAGATTTGACAATGTTCCTGCATCAAGCAATTGACGAAGAGCAGCAGTTGCAGTTCTAGTAAGACCACCCAACATATGAATAAGGCCAAAGCCGTAAAAACCAAGACCGGGTAAGAATTTGTAATGAACGAAATATTGAATTTTTTTTCTGATTGGATCAGCTTTACTAAAGTTTCTGTATATTGATAAAACTTTACCTGAACCCTCATCAATAGTGACAATATAAGGTACTTTAATTCCTGACTCTTCTTCAAAACCTTTTAAGTCTAACAGCACATGCATCTCTAACAAAGTGTAATCTTGATACGTATCTTCTCTTTTTGTACCTTCTAGTTGATCATATTTTTCTTGAATATCATCATCCACGTCATATGGATTAATTTTTACATCACGGTAGAAACCTGACACTTGTTGTTTTTTGATTTCGTTTTCTGTCATCTTTACGATGTGAGTTACACGCTCTGCAGATACCAGGTCTGAGGTCATATAAGGAACGACTAAATCTTCTGCTGCAATAAATTTAGACACAGCTCTTCCCATACCACCATCATAATAAATTTTCTTAAACGCACTTCCAGCTAGGGGTAAGTGAAATAACAATTGATCCATCTCAGGATCATACTCTTCCATTACATCAGTGATGTAATAGTTCATAAACTCTTTTACACGTTCTGATTGTGACTCAACTTCTGGAGTTGATGCTCCAATTATTTGCGTACGAACAGGACCACCTGCTGGTAACAATTCTTTATAAGATTGTGCTTGAAACTGAACAACGGATTCTGAAAGTAAGGGATGATAAACACCACTGGCACCATCAAAGGGTCTTGTTCTTTCTTCATATTTAAATCCTAAAAGATCTAAACCTTTTGTATAACCTTGTTCCCATTCTTCTCTTGAACTTTTATCAGAGGTATAACCGCTTTGTAGTTCGTTAGATAATTCATCTAAATCTTCGTCTTCTAAAAACTCTGCTAAGTTAGCTCCAAAAGGAACTCCGTCTTGTTGTTCTTCTTCAGGATTGATGACGACAGAACCATCATCTTCCTCTAAAAACTTTCCTTCTGGCTGTTCGCCATCTAACGTAATTTCTTGTCCTACTTTTTCTATTTGAATAATTTCAGCAGGGTTAATTGCTTTATCTATATTATCTACCATTTATGACCTCATTTAACGAAAGTAAACTAGGACTTTCTATTTGTCCACCTCTTTTACGTTCAACATAATTGCCTAATATTTCTTGAACAACTTCTTGTTTATCTTCTTCTCTAATAGATTCAAGCATTGGTTTTAAGTCAATAAAACCCCAACCTTCTTCAACACCTGGATTTGCTTTACCATCAATATTAGATTGACCACTCCAATAACTTACATCCACAGGTGAAATAAACCTACCTTCTTCATTTTTAGCTCCTTGTTCATAAACTTTTGGAGCAACAAAACTATCTCCATAAAGTCTAGTTCCAATCTTATCTATTTTATCAACTACTTTTTCTGCAGCTCTATACATGTGGTTGTCTGTCGGTTGTTTTGAACTACCATAGAAATCAAACATACCTTGCGATTGTTTTTCATTGTGGTGAGTAGATAACGCAGTATCGTGATCGACATAACCTGATCTAGGGTTGTTTCTGTCAAACTGAATTTGTATACTAACCTCTCCTGGAACCCAGGCTACTTGATCAACACCTTGTTTGATAGAATCTTGAATAAATTCATAAATAGCTTTTTCAGCGTATGCTTGAGGAGATGTAGAATAAGGAACAGTTTTACTAAGAGCGTTTTCTGAGTTCTCTCTTTGAATTCTATCTTGTTTAAATAAATCTTCTCTAAACTCATTTTGTTTTTTTAAAAACTTTAATATTTCATCTGCTCTAGTATTTCTTTCTAAATAACTTTCAACGTTAGCTGCTGGAATATTATCAGTCATTACTGCTGGTCCACCGATGTAAGCTTTGATCAAAGTTTTCATTACAGGACTGCCCGCAGGAATAAATTCCATATCTCTATCATTTTTAAATACTTTATAGTCATTAAAAGATATGTCCTCTTCAGCAGTTACTTCTCCGTTTTCGTTTGCAAAATTTCCATCAGGAGTTCTAACAAGAACATCGGAAGGGTTCTCTTTATTCTGAAGAGCATAAACTCTTCCTCTTCCCATATCAGCATCATAACGTGTCATTTCCATTATTTTATCTAAGGTTTCTTTTTCTCCCTCGTTAATTTTATAAAAATTTTCTAAAGCAGGTAATTTGTTCTCGGCATAGGCAATATTTTTATCCACCAGCTCATACAACTTTATTCCTAAACTCGGATCGTAAGAGGTATTTGATTTTCTCATTCGCTCTTCGTGATCAGATTGCACTTCAATCAAATAGTTAACAGGACCGTTGTCACCTTCAATCATTCCTGTACGATAATGAAAAGCGTCTGTTCTATTTGCGCCTTTCAAATCACCTGAATAATGAGTCCCAGAAGCTAAGTTTTCTCCAAGAGATTCTCTTGGTGCAATAGTGACTGCTTGCACATCGTAGTTCTTTGTTCCTATTACCGACATGTTTTCATAAGTGGGTGTTCTTTCTCCTGTTGGTAGAATACCTTGACTAGGTGGAACTAAAGCATCTTTAATATTAGCATTCATATTTGAAGCTATTTCGTTAATAACATTAAGATAATTTTCTGGGTCTGCTCCTAAGGGACGTTCTTCTTTTAACTGATTTACAACTTGATCTAATCTATTTCCAAATTCTGCGGATAGAGCTGCACCGTATTGTTCAATCTCTTGCGGTGTAAAATCTTCACGATCACCAGCACGGAGTCTGTCTCTCTCTACGCGCAACGCATCACTAACATCTAAAAGATATTTTTGTAGCTCAGGAAAATATTTACCCACATAACGACTGTTTGAATAACCACCTAATTGTTCTAATGCTTCAGTAACTTTTTTCTGAACCTGTGATATCTCAGATACTCCTCTATCTGATCCACGATTGTATCTTGTTTTAATAACGTTAGAGTCTAGAGCTCCGCCTGCTTCTGTTAAGGATAAGAGGTCCGCTTTAGTAATAGGAGTGTCAGGTCTTTCTCTGTTTGCTATCAACAATTGATATTCCAATCCAGAAGTTTTTAAAGCAGAAGGATCGTAAAAATCTGAAAAAGGTGTGTTTGGATAATTTTTTTTAATTTGTCTAAAATCGTTATAAACTTGTGTTGGTGTCTTAGCATAGTCTTCCGGTAAGAGATTGACAAAAGCTTTGATGTTGCTGACACTACTTCGTCCTTGGTCAATGCTATAAAGTCCACCACTAGATTGTTCTACTCTTCCTGCATCAAAGTAATCTTTGTCTGTGTAAAGTGTCCCCATGAAATCAAACTGACCACCGCCTTTGGGAGCCTCTGGTTCTGTAAATTGTGCAATAAATCCTGAAGCAAGGTCAGCGATTTGTGGACCATATCGATTGACTGCTTGCTTAATCACAAAATCTTTTACGATACCCGCAGGTGTTTTTTTTAAAATATTGCCAACTAATTTTTTATCTTTGGCTATCTGATCTTTATTTTTTTCACGAAATGCTTTGATGCCTTTTTCGTCCGAGCTAAAAAAATCACGAACCAGGTCGGCTAATCCTCTTGCCTCTTCATCAGTGGTTCCTTCCAATCGGGACTCCGCTATATCTTGAGCTGTCTTGGCTGCACCCTCGATGTCTTCTCCCACCTGCTCTTGTTCCGTGGTCCGTTCTTCGGGCCTCGTGTTTAAGAAGCTGGCTATATCTCTAAACCTGTCAAAAATCGACATTAATAATATTCCCTTTTGTGTCGTGGTACTGGCTCATCTTCAAAATCATCTTGAAGCTCGATCCAGTGACCTTGTCTAAATCGCATCAACGCCTGAGTTGTGGAATCCACTAAATCATCATACTCTCCGTAAGGAAAGGCAGCGCACTCTTCGATCAGTTCCTCGGCCCACGATTCACCTTCTGGGTACCAAACAACGCCTGATTGAAACAGTGGTGCTACAGCGTTAACTCTGCTCAACTTATCATTGCCTTTTGAAGGTGTAAAGTTGATAACAGGGATACCTCGCATCCGCAGTTCTTGCGTTAAGGGTGTACCACTTGCTTTTGCTTCAATGACCACGGACTCCGGTTCCCAATACTTGTAACTCTCATACGCAATCTCTTTCATCTCAGGAAAATCCCAACGACCTTTTTTCATATCTAATAAAATTATATTCGGTGTTTTTTCATCTGGCATAAAGATACCCCACGTCGTAATAGCAGAATAGTCCGCAGTTTCTTTTTTACTGAAAGCAGTATCATACGATTGTATCACGTGTGTAAGACCAGGCATCTTGGGACTCTCCCACGGCTGCCACCATTCACGTTTGATGATTGCACCTTCTTCGGCAGTTGGATTCTGTTGCCACTGAGCATTCCATTTAGCAATAGAGATAGAAGCCTTAACCGATTCTAATTCATCTAATTTCCAATATTCAGGCCAGACAGGTTTTTCTGACGGCAGGATCGCCGGAAATTCTACAACCTCCCACTGATCGGCTTTCGGTTGTCCTTGAGACTTAATTAATTCCCCTGTGATATCTTTTGTATTCCAACGAGTCATAACAATCACAATAGAACCACCAGGCTGCAAACGCTGACGAGGACCAGAAGAATACCACTCCCAGGCATTCTCTAATGCTGTTGCACTCAGAGCATCTTGTTCGGAGTGTGGGTCGTCGATAATTAATAGATCAGCACCACGACCTGTAATAGCTCCGCCAACACCGGCAGAAAAGTATTCTCCCCCTTGATTAGTTTCCCAACGACCTGCTGCTTTGGAGTCCGCCGATAATTCCATGCCTGGAAAAATATTTTGATAATCTTGTGTGTCGATTAAGTTTCTGACTTTACGACCAAAGCGTTGTGCTAATTCTGCCGTGTGTGATGTTTGAATAATCTTTAACCGTGGTTCACGGCCCATCATCCATGCAGGAAATAAAAAAGATGCAAATTCAGATTTTGTGTGTCTAGGAGGCATATTAACAATCAATCTTTTATTTTTCTTTGTTGCAATGTCCTCAAATTTTTTTGCAATTATTTTATGGTGATTACCCGCAATAAACTCAGGCCAAACAGTTCGAACAAATAACAAAAAGTCATCTTTCTGTTGAGTTTGTAATTCTAAAATTTTTTTTCTGAGTAAGAGTTTCTTTAAAGCTTCTTCTTGCTCAAAGGGGGTTAGCCCTTCAATATTGATTGCCATTGACTTTGTATACCAAATTGGGTCCCTTTTTTCAAAACTTTTTATTGGGGGTTGTGTATGTGCAAAACTTGACTTTCAGTCTGTTCTATATACAAGCCGCGCAACACAGGGGGGTGGGGGGTCTGGAAAAAAGTGTTTCGAGTTTCGGTTTGGTTTGGGACTACTAGATATAGTAGGGGTAAGAGTGTCGGGATACAAGATTTTGGGGGATCTGAACATGATCCATGAACGCCAGACATAAAAAAACCCCCCATCTCAAAGAGATGGGGGGTCGAGGTGTCAGCTTTTTTACTGCTGGTTTATTAGTCTTGTGAGGCGTTCAAGAACTTCGCTTGTTGCATCTGTTCCTTGTCCATTAGGCTTATTGCTGATAACTGATACCAAAGTCCTAGCCAAGTCTTGTTTTGACATAGTGTTATTAGTTAACCAAGTTAAGAGAATACTCTCCAAAGTATTAGAATAAACCCAACCCAAAAGATCACCTTGCCAATTAACACTAGTGTTATCATTTTGATTTTCCATTTCTGTATTAGTGTTTTGAGTAGGTAGGTTAAGAAGTCTTAATAAATCATTAGGCATTATAAGACCACCTTATCTTGATAGTTAGGAATTAAATTCATAACGTTAGAGTGTAGAATACTATCCTTACATTTCTTATATGAAGAAATAGTAGACGTTAAAGGCTTAGGACTGAACACGTCTACGACTGTTTCAGACCCAAACATATCTTGCATTTGGTCATCAGAGAAACCAAACTTTTCTTTTATAAAAGTAGTCATCTTTGATTGTGATAGACCACCCTTACGTGTTTTATGTGAGAATTGGAAATCCTCACCTAGTAGGAAACCTTGATATTTCCCACTCATAAATTGTAGTTCTTTCCTACAATTATTTTGCCATTCTTTGACAAAGATAGATTTTAGAATTGATAACCTTGCGAAGTCATCAATCTTATATCTATCTACTTTTTGTATATATTGCATTTTAGCAACCTTTCTATCTTTCTATTAAGATAACTCCATTCTGCACATATCCCAACAAATAGCAACACCTAAAAACATTTTTTTTTATTTTTTTTAGAAACTTATCCACAGTCTAAAACAATGGTTGGCGTTAGCCTCAAATTTTTTTTTCATGCTTTCTTATATAATAGGAACATCTGCCACTTTGAATTTTTTTTTCACGGCGCGAGCGGGAACTTTCTTTATATTATAGGCGAGGCAAACGTTGGGGTCGAAGGTCAGGGATTTACACAGGATTTTGTAATGACGAACCATGGTAAAAGGAAAATTCTGCAACTACCCGCTCGCGCCGGGAAAGATCTTATATTATAGGCAAACAAACAAAGGGGGTCGAAGGTCAGGGATTTAAGTCAGGATTTACCCAACTCCAGGATCGCGGCCGGGGAAGATCTTTTATATTAATAGATGTTTAAAGGCTGGGGTCGAAGGTCAGGGATTTCGATGGTCTTTACAGCGTCGGCTGCTTCGTTACCTAACCAGAATAGACAAAACAATATGAAAACGGTGATTGCCTGGGACCTACTAGCCCCAAGCAACCAAAAAATTGAAGTGAATAAAAATGCTTGAATCAGCATTCACGGCCCACGATACCATCGGCAATGATCTGCCGGACACCGTGCCCGTGCCAGGGCGATTGTTCAACCCTAAAGCAAATGTCTCCTGTAGCGTGATCCTCCCATAGGCGAACCTTAACACAGCCCTTCCAACTGGCTGCAGTTGTTCCGATGCTGTGGTGACCTCTGGCCGTCGGCACTGTTCTCCTTGCGGATTCGTTGATAGTTCCGTAAAACTTGCTCATGCTTTTTCCTCCTGAGTATATTCGTTGATCCAGTCTCTAATATGTTCAACATGATCGTCGCCGTTAATCAAAGACAATAAAAGATTCGTTAAATTGATTCGTGTAAAATCGCCCATGTTAGTTCGGACATATTCTTCCAGCTGTTCCAGTTTGTATTCATAATTAAAAGACATGTAAGCCTCCTTTTTCTGTATTTCTATTTATATATATAGTTGCTAATTGTTGGGATGTCAAGAGCTTTAATTATTTTTTTTCTCCTGCTGTCCAGCCAGAGTCCCGGGCCCGCAGCTCAGGGTTATATTATAGGGCTTCGTTGCACTGGGGTCGAAGGTCAGGGATTTCTCCTGCCAGGAGCCCGCAGCTCAAGGATCCAGGAGCACTGGATGGTCAGTAAATCGTTAGGAAACAAGGGGATTTTTTTGCTTGACCTCTCGAAACCCGCGAG
>Ga0208159_1000984_pt1 | contig 10952 bp, 24 predicted proteins | sample 9_EtaG_FD_184082 | JGI IMG/M metagenome (GOLD analysis project Ga0208159, IMG submission 184082) | Marine viral communities from the Subarctic Pacific Ocean - 9_ETSP_OMZ_AT15188 metaG (SPAdes) (version 2) | ecosystem: Environmental > Aquatic > Marine > Oceanic | place: Pacific Ocean | collected... | reverse complement strand
TACTCATAGTTTCTCCTCTAAATTATATTGATCGCAAAATTCAGCCACATGACAATAAGATTCACAACGAATAGGCTTGCCAATAGCCACTTCAATATCTAAATTGTCTTTATCTTTATGACTGCTTATATACTTCTCAGCTTCTTTTTCAGAAGGCAGTACACGAACTGCACTTTTCCTTCCCTCTTTGACAACTCTAAAAGTGTCATTTCTTTTCCATCTTTCTGCATCTGAACAATCAGGTAAAGTGCCACTGATTAAATACTCTGCCTCTGCTTCTTGATGCAATGTTACTTTATCTTTTATAAACTTTAATTGATCTTCTTCAGACCACAATGGAATATTCACCACAGTAACTGGCGCAGATGGATAATCACCACCGCTACGCTCATACTGATTCTTAGACCAATCTCTAGATATTGCAACGATATTTAATTTATCTATTTTTATATCTGTATTTTGCCTAGCTAACCAAGCGTAACAATTTAATTGCTCTACCCACTCAGGCTTTTCATCCTTGAGTGCATTCATAACAGTCCACGCGCTAGTCACTTTGTAATCCTTTAGCGTGTTATCTTTCAAAGAAATACTGTCAGTCTGCCCACTTATTGTCCATCCGTTTACATCAGCAAACATTCTCTCCTCTGTCATGGTATCTTCTTTACCTTCATTGGCACGTTCTAAAATCGTATGCACACTTTGCCCAAGCAAAATCCAAATACGATCAGATATATCTACTGTCAAAGTATCTTTATGTTCCTCTGACAAAATTGATATTTTAGGCGGTTGCAACAATCCAGTAATAGATTTAACAGAGTTACCTTTAGAGTAATTATCATTTTCTACTGCCCTGATAATTTCAATCGGTATGTTATGTTTGTTGGTGTATTTCATATTGCACCTAGCTAGGTTCTCCAAATACCTACACCATCATCCATTTGCCTGACAGTAAATTTCTTATCAGGATTTTGTTTTTTGTAGCGCAGAACAAAGTTTCTAATTATCTTTACCTCTTGCGCTATCTTTGTTGTTGGTAATCCAATGTGAATGTGGTCGCCTACCTTCATTTCATCTAAAGGAATATCATATTTTCTTGGTTTTCCTCTGCTTCTTGGCATAGGTATTCCCTCTACAATTTCAAATTCCATAATCCATCTCCGATCGTTAAATATATTATGACAATGAAGATATTACATGATGATTTGATAATGTGCAACAAATGATTTATCATCCGTTGAATGACTTCTAGAATTTTTAAGTTAGATGCTGTAATTTTGAAACAAGCAGTAAGAGATGTTGCTTCAAAAAATCCTGATATTTCTGATAAGGCAATTATTTATTTTTATTCAGATGATTTTTTAGAATTATGCCAAAGAAATAATATGGATGGGCAAAGTATTATGCGAAGTGTTAAAGATTTATCTAAATATCCTATAATTTCACGCAAGAAAATTGCTAACAGGATAGCTAAGATTATAGATAAGTTTACAAAAAAGGAGATTTCATAGTAAGTATATACTTACTGGTATTTACTTACTGTTTTTTTAATTAATAAGTATCTACTTATTAGTAAGTATATACATCATGGGGGAAAAAAATTGCTCAGTCAACAAAAAAATAATAATTCTGAATTAGAAATTACCATACACAATTTAATAAGAGATGTTGGGCAAAAGAAAATATTATGTCCATCATGCCAACCAACAAGATCAAAAAACAAAACCGATAAACCCCTTTCTGTAAACAATGATGGATCAAAAATAGTCTATTATTGTCACCATTGCGGTATTGAGGGTATGATAAATTTAGAGAGGAAGATTATACCCATGAGAGAAACACCCCAAAACAAGGCTAAACAAAGTAAACCCATAGATATTACAGGAAAAAACAGCAACGAGGCTGAAAAATGGCTAGCCAAAAGAGGTATATCGGTAAAAACAGCCACATCTTTAGGCGCTGTACTCCTTGAAAAGAATAATAAACCTGTCATTGGATTTACATACGAGTCTACAGAACCAAATAAATACGAGGCAGTCAAGTGGCGATCCGCTAACGGCAGCAAACAGTTTTGGTGGGAAAATACAGCTAATAGGCTATGGGGGAATCAAGTTCACAATGAATCTTTAGAAACGATTGTTGACACTATTGTTTTATCAGAAGGAGAAATGGATGCACTTGCGATAAAAGAATCTTTCAGCGATTTTGCTAACATCGAAGTGTACTCAGTGCCAAACGGTGCGCCAGCAAAGATAAGTTCAGACTCCAAGATTGATCCAAGTGAAGATGGCAGGTTCAAATACGTCTGGAACGAGAGAGAGAAGTTTAAAAACTGTAAGCGGATAGTATTGGCAACGGATGCTGATACCGCAGGTGATGTATTAGCAGATGAATTAAGCAGAAGGCTGAACAAAGCAAAATGTTTTAGGGTCGATTTTAAAGGCTACAAAGATGCTAATGAGCTTTTAATAAATAAAGGCGCAGAAGAATTAAGAAACCAAGTTATCAATGCCGAGCCGATACCCTTACATGGATTAAACAATATAGAATTTTATGCTGACGAGTTTCAAAGTCTATACGAGCAGGGTAAGCCAAAAGGCGTATCAACAGGCATCCAATCGGTAGACGAGCTTTTTACACTACAAACTGGTTATTTAAATGTAGTTACAGGCTATCCGGGAGATGGAAAGTCTGCATTTTTGGATCAAATCATAGTTAATGTGGGTAAACTTTACGGATGGAAAACTTGTTACTGTTCGTTTGAAAAGCCACCATCATTACATGCTGTTCAACTGGCACAAATACTTACAGGCAAGCCCTTCTTTGAGGGACAGAATCCAAGAATGTCACAAGAAGAAAAAGACTACGCTAAAGACTGGATAAACGATCACATTTTGTTCCAAGACTACATGGATGGTGGTATGCCAACAATCGAAGCCATTTTAGAGAAAGGCGCGTCAGCCGTAATGAGATACGGTGTAAGGATACTTGTCATTGACCCCTTCAACTTCATTCATACAGAACATAAAGGGCTAGAATCGGATATGGTGAGCGATATGCTTACAAAGGTACAACTTTTCTGCAAAAGCCACGATATTTTATGCTTTTTCGTAGCGCACCCCACGAAGCCCGCAGAAAGAGGTAAAAAGAATGTAGTTACTGGCGTTGATGTAGCTAAATCTATGGCTTGGTTCTCAAAAGCTGATCTTGGTTTGACAGTTTACAGGGGAGAAGATAGTGTGGAGATACATACTTGGAAGGCACGTTGGGGATGGCAAGCAAAGGTAGGTAAAACAAGTTTAACCTTTAATCCTTTGAATGGTAGATATGAAGAAGCAGAAGAAATTGAAGATGACTTCGATTGGGAAATCTAACGTGCATGTAAATGATGTTGGCAATCCTTACCTACACGCTCGCCATAAAATAGGTATTGCTAAGTTTGACAAGTCAAATATTGGTAGAGCCATTGTTTTTGACCAACACTTGATAGATGTTCTATACAAAGACAAACACTTAGATGCTAAAGAGCATAGTGTGTGCGACAAATATTTAGGAATGATAGCAAAAAGTATGCATATGTCTCACCCGCAAATGGATGAAAGATTATCAGGTAAATCAAATGTAACTTCTGTGCCTAGATCATGCATATTATTAAACGTGCAAAGACATTTAAGAAATCGTTGTGGTAGAGAAGCAGAAAATAGATTCTGGAATATCATGGCAATATCCCCTAAAAAAATTAAGAAATATGACATAGAATTAGTTAAAGTATGTGCCGATGCGCTGCTTGATTACTACTATGTTACCGAGGACTCCCCTGTTGCGCTTTTTGAACAAGCCCTGTCAAACCCAGTTTAATATCTTCTTTTTTTTCTTCTACTTTTTCATCTTCTGCATCAATACCTAGTCTCTCAGCTTCTTTATGAATCAAATAAATTATTTCACTGTTGCGAGACCTATGAGGCATCTCAGCTTTTCTAATCTTTTCTAGTAATTTATTAGTCTGCTCATGGCATCTAATGAATATTGTTTTTTCCATTTCTTTCCTCCAATATATCTTTGTAAATAATCTCTGGACTGTCTTGAATTTCACCTATCGCAACCGATTCTTTGCCGACTTGAAAAAACCTGTTGATCTGTAAAGACTCAATGGCATGATTCAAATAGTCTTTATTTCCTGTAAGTAGGGGTGAATCAAGCAAACTGATTGCGTACACAACTGCATCTTCCTCTGTTTCAAATAACCAAACGTAATGTTTCCACTCTCCCATAATCTTATAAGACTTAGGATTATCAGGCTCTGGATTCACAATCTCAAAAGTGTGTCTTATGACAGCGTACATCTGACTATGATATAACAAAATGATAGCAAAGTGAAATAATGTTTCACATGGAACAAAAAAAAGCCACCCCGAAAGGTGGCTCTGTGGTTATTTCTTTTTTACAATCCACACATTTTTAATGCGCTTACGCCTCATTGGATGTTTCCTAACAGGAAGTGGCACAATGCTGTGGTTGTCCACCACCATGCCCTTGCTAATGACCACATAATGCCTTGTGACGTTGACTAGCATTACACCTCGGAAATGTTCGGTGGTCTGAACTTCCTCGATATACTTTCGTAGCGTCATTCCTTGCCGGACAAAATTTATACGCTCCATCTGGTAGCCCATTTCCTGCAACGCCCTTCTCATGGAGGGTTTATAAACCCCCTTCAAATAGCGCGGTTCTTTGCCTTCTATCCGCGCTAACTTGTTGTGGCAGAACTTTAGGGTTCTCCCAGTGATTAAGGCCAGTGCGGTTGGGCCACACCATTTTGTCGAATTCCATCCGTCTGCCCGAAGATTGTTGAGCTTCATAGCAACCCCCCTACGAAAACGCGAATTGCTTTAGCAGTACCGCGCCTTCTCGCCATTCTACGCAAGGTAGCCTTCGACTTGCGTTGATTGGTTATCTCTGATGTCATGTACGACATATCGGATAAGGGTCTACGCACTATCTTGAGCTTACCTGCTTCAACCACTAAAACCTTCATCCATTTGCGACCTTTACTTACGATTATGGCGGTTCGATATTGCTCATTATCCCGATAAGTTTTAAAGTCTATTTCTTTTTTACTACTCATAACTAAATCCTCCAAAAGATTTAATTGATTTAAGCCCCGCAACATGCAGGACTTTTCTTTATTTGTAACCTAATTGTTAAAGAACACAGCTAAACTATTGATTAGCCTAGATATATTATAACACACACCCCTAAATCAATAACTTACGAGACTTTTTTTAAAAAAAAAAATAATTAGGGTCTAGGAATTATGCGGGTTGTAGCTTCACGAATTTTAATTTGCGCAAAATAAACCGCATAGGTAAGCCATTTTATTTTTTATGATTTGGATTAAATTAAGATGAAATTTTTACAAAAAAAACCCCCGATCAAAGACCGAGGGTAATTCTTTGCCTAACCCGACAAGGAAAGGACTTTTTGGAGGAATAACTAATGAATAGTTATTAAATTTATAATATATGTTTTGGTTCAATTAATCAATCTTGAAAGTCACTCATTCTACATCTATAACAAATATCTTCATCGGATTCATTATCAAAATAGTAGGTTTCACAACAAATTTCGCAACGCCAAGATATTTCTTCTTCTAATTGGTTCTCAGGATATTTCATTTGAAATCGCTTGTATGCACAAGCACTCCATCTAAAAAGACTCTAAAATTTTGCAAGTCTTTCTCAAATTTTCTTATTCGTTTTGAAATTAGCGTTCTGTACTTGTCATCAGTACATCTAATCCAAGTACACCAATGCTTCTTACCTTCGTGATCTTCTAATTCAACGTCTAATTGCCACATTGAATTATCAAATACACCATATATCACTTTGTCTGTCATTCTATCCTCCTAATTTCACAACTAATATGACTTGTTCATTCTCAAAACCTTTATCCAAACCGTTTCCTGTCAAAAGCTCTGTTTCAAAATCGTAATCACCATCATAATATTTTTGTATAGCTTGATCTCTAGATTCAGCTTCAATATCAACTTCGCTATAACCTATCCATTTTGCATGAATTTTATAAAGAGTCATTCAGCTATCTCCTTGTAATTGTTTATATCAACAACACTAGCTTTATATAACCTTTCATCATAGGCATGGTGATATGCCAGCTCTTGAATATTATAATCCAAATAAATGCTTTGCCCCGAACATTGTCGACCCCAGTAAGTGCCATAAGAGTTTTCAATATAAGGCTCGTTCATTTCTTTTATACGTTCTAAAAACCATTCGGACACAAGATACCATTCTAAAGGCTCTTTTGGATTTTCATATCTGTAATCATCAAGCATATCTGACGTTATTTCTTCATGATCAAGCCCTAAATCTTCTATAATCTGGTTATCTGTCATGTATAAGTTTTGAATATCATCAAATCTAAAACCATCAACATCTTGGCTTCCCAAATGGTTAACCAAATAAGATTGATTTTTTAATATATGAGGAAATATAAACTCTCTTGTCACATCCTGCACCAATGACGGACTTGAATTGAAGAATTGATCTTTTGTTATTTTATCCTTCATTTTTTATTACTCCATTTGTAAATAAACGTATAAATTTTTCACCATCCGTTTCTCTCCATGCTCCACCTTCTGTTGGATAGGTGGCATGTATGTTACAATATGTATCAGTTCTTGGTTTTTCCATATCATCATCAAAGCAATCAAGGTCAAAAAACTTTCCGTTTATTTCTATTTCTATCCACTCTTGACCAAGGTCAATATTTGAACAGAAATCCTTATATATTTTAGATGCAATGCTTTTGGCTTCTTCTAACTCTTGTTTTGTTATCCAGTCATTCATTTTTTATTCTCTCCTTACAAGAACTTGAGACAGCTTGATAAAGGAATAAATTTTTCACCGTACATATTAATAAACAAGGGAGTAGATTTTGTACCGTCAGTTTGTCTATCTCCGTTTATAATATGTGTTGGATGTAGGGCACAATACATAATGCCCTCTCTATAGTTTCCGTCATCAGCTCCTGTCACGTCATGGCATTCAATATCAAAAAACTTTCCATCTACTTCTATTTCAACCCAATCTGACTCGCATCCTTGTTTGTCTTTACAAAATGTGTCAAATATACTAGAAGCTTTACAGTTAGCTATTTCAAATTCTGCTAATGTTATCCAGTCATTCATTTAATTATCCTCCATAGATTAATTATCATAATTAAAACACTATATACACTATCATAATAGATAGCTAATGGTCAAATCTTTCTAAGTAATTTTCTATTGTTGTAATTTTATTTTGTATATGTTCTATGTCTTTTTGTAATTCATAAACTTTTATGTCGTTGTTTTCATCTGTGGCTATATCATTAAGTAAACAAGCAACAGATAAACTAGCTTCATGTGCTGCCTTTAATGCTTCATTTCTTTTCACATAATAGGAAAAATCATCTCTTATATTTTGTTTACTCATTGTCGGACTCCTCTAAATAAAAACTAAATTCTGACTGCTCGTCTAAACTAAAATACTTTTCTTCATGTTTATCAAATTCTTTTAGAGGGAAACCGTACTTTGGGTCTCGCATAACCTTTCCATTCTTATGCTTCTTGGTTTTGTAAATACGTTCACGCACTGTTACGCCTGACTCATAATTGTTTAATTTAAGTTCAGCACCGTATTTTTCCCTCAAGACATCTTGTAAAGCACTTATGACTTCATAAAAATCTAATCTTAGTTCTACCATTGTTATTCTCTCCATTAATTAATCTTAATAGAGCGCACTCGATTGAATACGCTCGATAAAATCAATTACCATTGTAGTTTTGTATCTGTTCCACTAATCGTATCTCAGAATCCTTTTGATTCTTTTTGAAAATAAAAACGTGGCAATGCCTCTTACAGTATCTTTTGAGATGCGCATAAACAGATTTTATGTCCTTTTGACGTTTGTTCCAATATGACTTACCGTTATGCACATCAATAGTTAGCGCATGGTATTCAGATATATCTTTTCTCATTTGTTATAACCTCCGATTAATTAATCTTAATTAAGCCACTTCATTAAGTTTATTAATTATTCTAAGTGCATCATCACTCAAGGTTGATTCTATGTTATTTAACAACCATTCATGCAAAAGATAAGTGTCATATATATCATTTTCTAAATGCTGGAATATCTCAAAACAAGTGCCGATTTGGTTATGATCCCATTCACCAGGATTGCCCCATAATTGTAAGTTATTTTTATATTTTGATATAAAACCTTCGCCACTAGTAAAGTTTTGCTTAATCAATATTTCTAATTCTTTTTTATGATTTTGCAATACATAATTTATAAACTTGATCGCGTTCTTTTCAGGCATCTCTATAAATATACGATCATTTAGAAAATTATATTCTTTCGGACTTTGCAAGCTCTCAAAATTAGCATCTAAATCTATACCAGTTTCACTTTTTATCTCACATATAAATGATTCAGCGTATTTTTTAGAAAAATTTTCAAGAAACTCTTTAGTGTTTTTACACCAATATCCACCACGTAATGTTTCTAATTCATTTTCATTAAGATTAAATTCACTCTCAAAATATTGTAATTCATTGTCTATACAACCATTTATCTCACTATCGTAAGTGCTATAGTAAAAACCCTCAAAAGGTATAGTAGTAACCACTTTATTTATTTCATTTTTCATTTTTATCCCTCCAGATAATTAATTTTAATTAAGCCACCTCTTTATTTTTTGGCTCAAAAGAAAGAATGATACTAGCCATAAAAGACCAATAGCTTTCGCATACTCTCTCAGATAGTTTTTCGCTAGGGTTCGCATCAATAGAACCCATTTCAATAGCTAAATCAATAATATCATCATGCCAATAAGGAATATTTATTGCTAAACCTGAGAGCCAATCTTCTAAGGCTTTTTGCTTGCCTTTTCTCGCTATATCCCAACCATATTCGCTGTAAAACCTTTCAAATAAATGATTTATCAATTCTTCATCAGTTGGTTTTTTATCTATAAAACAATCCTCATTTTTTAAACATTCTAATATATATTTTTTGTATTTCTTTTTATAACCAATATGGTTCATTTTCATTTGTTATAACCTCCAAGTCGTATTCATTATTTAAGTTTGTTCACCACATTGCTCACACCAATCAAATTTCTTGCTAAGATATACAGTCTCCCAAGCCCAATCAGGTATTTCTTCTTTAGGTCTTGAGTCTATACTCCAGCAAGTTTGTTTTACAGGTATGCTTTTGGTTTTTTGTCCGTAAAAATCGCCTTTATTAATTGTTTTATCACAATTACTGCAGGTACGTTCTAACCTAGATTTTTTAAATTTCATTGTTATTCCCTCCATTAATTAATTTTATTTAAGCCGCTTGTAGTAAATTAGATAACTTGCTTTTTACATTTTCTGGAATTGGATTAGTTAACCATTTTGTGCCGTATTTGTACGGCTCGCCTTCATAAAGATCATATAACAAACCCGCTTTTTCTAGCTGTTCGCACTCCCATGTATAAAACTCAGCATTACTTGGTCTTTTTAATGTCTTTAAGTAAGCCATTTGATTAAACGTACCTGCTGTTAAATCGTTTAAATGATAGTTTTTCCAGATAAAATAAATATCTTTAAATGTTTGATTGTGTTTAAAGAATTTATATAATTTATCTAACATTTGACCGAAGGCAATAATATCAGTCTGTTTCAGATTCCAAACATTAGCGCAAGCACTAAACTTTTCGCCATCAAATTTAACTTCAATCGTAACTTTGTTTATTTTTCTACCTGTCCCGTTGTAGTCAATTTTTCCGAAATCAAATATTTTTTTACTCATTGTTATTCTCTCCATTAATTAATTTTAATAAAGCCCACTTGTTTAAATGGGCTTGATAAAATAAATCATTAACTCTCTAACTGTTTTTTAAATTCTCTAGATTTTAGCTCCGCTTGACACTCTGAAATTTCAATTTCTAGCATTGCAATTATCCGAAATAAACTTGGAATTCTATTAGCTAACGCTTCAAGTTTTGATTTTTTGTAACCTCTTGGGCGCTCTAAAATTCTTTTAAAATCCTTAATTGTCGATTGTTTACTTTTAATATCCTTTTTACGGTCAGATATTACTCTTTCGAGCACTTCTTTATCGTGTTCGCCATAATCAAATTCATTTATTATCATTGTTATTACCTCCAATTAATTAGTAATAAATTTAGCGTATAATAAAACATTTAACTTGTCAACATATAAATCACTATATTATTTAATTGATTATTTAATAGCCAACAAGCATAATGAAAGCATAAGGAGAGCGCGAACAATGAGCGATAAAAAACCAGATTTAAAAGTAATAGGCAATAAAAAAGATAATGAGCTTACTATTAAACAGCGATCATTTATTAATGAGATAGTTAAGGGAAAGATAGGAAGCCACAAAGCCGCCTATGCAAAAGCTTATGATGTAACGCTAAACAAAGACGGATCAATACCTAAATGGTGCGAAGTAGAAGCCAGCAAGCTTTTATCTAGCCCTAAGATTTCACTATGTTTGCAACGTGCTTTAGAGCGTAAAGAGCACAATGTAACCGCGTCAGCTTTACGAACGAAGAACTATGTATTGGAAAGGTTGTTAAAAGAAAGTAAAGAGGCTGATAGTGCGAGCGCTAGGATCAGAAGCCTTGAATTGCTTGGAAAAACAGTTGCTATGTTTAGTGACGTAGTAGAGGAAAGGAAAGGCCGCGATATGTCTGAGATAGAGCAGGATATAGAAACCAAGTTAGAACAACTGTTAGCTAGTAATGAGTAAGTGCCACGCTTGATCGTTGCTTTTTATATTAAGAACCACCCCCTTTTTTTAAATGTATCCCGCGTTTAGGTCAGACCCCTACCCCCAAAATACTGTCGAGGCTACCTGACTACCATATATATATA
>Ga0208159_1000982_pt1 | contig 10953 bp, 19 predicted proteins | sample 9_EtaG_FD_184082 | JGI IMG/M metagenome (GOLD analysis project Ga0208159, IMG submission 184082) | Marine viral communities from the Subarctic Pacific Ocean - 9_ETSP_OMZ_AT15188 metaG (SPAdes) (version 2) | ecosystem: Environmental > Aquatic > Marine > Oceanic | place: Pacific Ocean | collected... | reverse complement strand
ATCATTTGCTGTCATGTCAAAACCACCAGCGCCTCTTACTGCTTTTGCTGTCATAACAAATTCGCCGTCAGATAGCATAGCTGGTATGTCATCAGATGTTTCTGTTCCCGGACCATTTATATCTCCGTCCATAGGTGGGAAATTTGCAGGGTCTATAGGTGGCTCTCCACCTTCAGCCATCTCTACTAATCCACCGTCTGCAAAGGCCATAATACCGCCCATAGCAGCGTTTCTAGGCTTGCCGCCTTGTAACACAGGCATACCTTCACCTGTTAAACCGTATTCAACTCTGCTAGGCATTTCTTCGCCTTTTTGTCTTGCTATCTCAGCAGCTATATTATATCTACCTAATTGGTCCATGGTTGTTAATGGGGTCAGTGGTACACCTTTAAAGTTTTTTGCATCTTCATAAGCTAGTTTACCTACCAATCCTGCTAGTCCTGCAATGCCTAAATTGCCAAGACCGCCCTCACCTTGTCCTTTGATGGTGTCCTCAAATCCTTTAATAAAATCAGGAGTATTGCCATCTCCTAGTATCCTTCGACCTATGTTAAAAGGACTGCTAGATGTTTGTGCCATGCCTAGCTCTTGCAATATTTGTGCGTCTGATAAACCTTCAGACCTAAGTCTTTCTATTCTTGTTTTGTATTGTGAGTCAGTAGCCAATTCATCAACTGTTGGCATTTCTTCACCACCACCAAACAACCCAAAGTAACCAGATTTTTGGTCATCCATGTATTGTTGTCCAATATTTTTGGCATATTGAAATGGATTAAATTTACCATCAACACTACCTATACCTGTTAAAGCGTCTTTAAACCCACCGCCTGCTTTTAAAAAATCACCTGACCTTATTGATTGTAAAGCACCATCTTTCCCAAATACTTTTTGACTACCTCCTGCAAATACAGTCATAAGGTCGCCGATGCCACCTTCGCCTTTTGCGATGTTTACAACAGCTTTACCTTTGTTGTACATAATTGCAGGCGCTTGCCAAGGTCCGGGTATTACAGCAGCAACGGGTGCTATTTTTTTAACAACCTTCTTTAAACTTTTACCTATTTTTTTTAGGAAACCAAACTCAGGGTTGCCTGTTATTGGGTTTATTGACATACCGTTGCCAACCTTGTATTCATTTGGGTTGAGTCCAACGCTCATCATTTCTTGTTCTAATCTTTGTCTTGTTTCAGGAGTTATTACTGGTGGAACCACCATTTCTCCTGCTGCAACATGCGCTAAATAATTATCTTCGTTTCTGCCTAAGCTGGCTAATCCTTCCATGTTTTCTGTATTCATGTGCATAATTTATAAATTCTACCCTATTTTGTGTCGTTTTTACTAAATTCTTGTGCAAATTCTTTCATAAAATTCTTTGATTCTTCATGACATACTAGCCAAAAAACTAATAAATATCTATCACCGCTTATTACAGGCAAACCTCTGTGCATGTGCGTAAGGCTTGGAAATATAAGCGCATTGCCTGTAGGCAGGGGTTCTACAGTGCCTTTGCGCATAAATTCTGTGCCACCACCCTCATATTCACCCGTGTTTAAAGGCACTACAATGCTTATATCGGAACTTGCGTCATGGTGCCAAGCTCCTTGTTTTTTGTCTTTTAAATTGTAATTAGCTATTTGTATATTGCCGCCAGTTACTGCTCTATTCCAAATACTTAACAAAATTGGATTAATTACAGAGTCTACAACACTCATTAACGAGTGATATAACTGTGGACATTTGTCGTGTAATACTATTTCTGGTATCTGTCGCAATTCGTCTTCTTCTTCGTTTGGCTCAAAGCCAAAATGATTGGTCATGTTGTGCATTTCATTTACAAGCAACGTACAAAGCTCTTTTGAAAACAAAGGAACTGTGTGTACGTCAGGTAGCGGTTCTTTTATTATTTCATTTAGAGGTAAATTGTCTAAAGATTCTGATTGGTTGCTATAAAAGTTGCTTAATAAAGGCAGTGTTTCTTTTGCTTTTTGTAAAGTTTGTTTTTCTACGTACCAGTCAGAGGGAAAGCTTAGTAATAGATTTTTAAGCTGATAGCTTTCTTCTATGTTAGTTTCAGCCAACATTAGAAATTACTGCAAAGAACCAATACCCATAGCTTTTGGGGGTGAATCAGGCAGACCTTCACGATTAATCAAATCTGCTGGTCTTGGCTCCATTGATACCGTTTTTATCATAAGGCTAAAATCCTCCATGTTAAACTCAGGGTCATCGCTTTGTAGCATTTTTTGCATCATCATTACCGCTTGATTGTGTTCCTCTGAACCCATTGGCTTAGTTAAAATGGTATTTACCATTTCTTGATAGCCTTCATTAGCTAATGGTGTAAACACTTCATTGATAATGTCTTGTCTTGCTTTCATAAACTCTTGTTGTTGTGGGTCAACCTTTATTGCATCATCTGTCTGTTTTTGAATCATAGCTATATTAGATTCAATGCTGTCTGGTTGCACTTCGCCTGCTAGTTTTTGTATTCTTTCTTCTAGTGTTGCCATACTTTTATCCTAATTTATGTTTACAGATATATTACCACTTGTTTTTACTGAAACAAAGCCTAACGAACCTGTTGCTTTTAAACCCTTTTGATTTGGGTTTGTAGTTAAATCCAAAAAATCAATACCGTCAAATACCTGTAAAATGCCAAGACTTGTATTAAATATTATATCCCCTTGTAAAAAATTTAATTCAGCCAATTCTGTTGCGTTAAATCTTGGTGTGCTACTAGGGTCAAATTGTCCTAAATTAATTTCTAATATTCTGACTAATCTATTAAAAACTTCAGGCGAAACATCATTTGTTGCTATCGGCAATCTTGATGGCAATAGTTTTGCCATTATCTTCTGCCATCAGGTTGTATATCCAACCTTGTATAACCTAGTCTCCACTTTACGCCTAATCTATTACCTGTTGCTGCATCATCATCGCTTTGTAATCGTAATACAGCCTGTCTACCTCTAGCTCGCACATGCACTTGTGCTGTGTTATTGGATATGTCTTTTGTTGCTCTTGTTGTTAAAGATTCACTTGGTGCGTTACGTGTTTTTAACAACATATTTATTTGCGGACTTCCACTAGCAACATTTGTTCCATAAAATTTTATGTCGGGTATCATTCTGCGCACAAATGCAAAACTATTACCGTCTTGCAAATCAAAGTCTGCGCTCTCTATAAACACACCGTCCATAGGTAATCCGTCGTTGTCTTCACCGTCTTCCTGATTGAATATAACACCATTGTCTGTTGCAAGTGGTCTTGTAAACACATTTTGGTCTATCCATGCCGTCCTTACAAGCTGTCCAATTGACCAAACGTTTTCTAAATAATTGTAAATTACATACCTTGATATTTCTGAAGTGCCATCACTTTCTGCTGGATAAAACCACCAAACCTCGTTATATTCTTTGTTTAACAACGCAAACACCTTAAAAGCCTGTCCAATATCTAAATCTTCTTGTATATAGCTTAAAACGCTACATGGTAGCTTTTGCACAGAACCTGTATATGAGTAAAAACCATCGTCACCCATCCAAAACACTCCATTTGGTGAATTGATAGCTGCATTAGGGCCAATCATACCAGTACCCTCGTTTATTAAATTTAAGGCAAAAGTAAGTGGCGGTCCTACAAACTGCATACTATACATAGATGTGTCTGTCCAAATTAATGTTTCTTGTCTTGCACGCAAACCACCTCTGATTTCACTACCTGCTGATAATCTTACAGAACCAGCCGTGTTTGTAGTTTTTGGTTCAAACTCTGTAATGCTTTCTTGGTCAGAGAAAGCTACTAACATTGGGTCTATGGTGCCACTTCTTGCTCCACCAGATATGGGGTCTGCGCCCAAAACAATTACGTGCCTGTCCGTATCGCTTACTATGGTTTGTAAGCCTACTGTAGGTGCTAAATTAGAGCCTGACAAACTTGTGATATTAACAGCTCTTGTAGTCGTTCCATTGGATTCATCCCAATAAAAAATAGGTCCGCCACGTGGATTGAGTATTAAATCTTCACCAAAATTGTCAGCAGACCATAATCTTAATTGGTTTGTAAATGATAAGCTTGTTGATGCACCGTAAGAACTTACACCCCATGCACCTGAACCAAAGCCTGAAGATTGTATAAAGTTATCCAGTCCAACGTTTAATTGATAAGAGCCATCTACACCTGAACCGCCGTTACCAGTATCACTAGAATTTGCAGTAGCAGATGCTGTAAAAGTATATGTGTTTGCAGTTGGTACTGAAACTATTTGATGTTCTGTATTAAGCACGTCAGCGTTGATATTACCACCAAGGCTGACTGCACCACTAATTGTAACAAAATCGCCTTGTACGGCTCCGTGTGAGCTATCTGTGGCTGTAATGGTTGCTGAACCATTTGTTGCAGCAAAGGTTATGCTGTTAGTGCTTGTTTTGCGAATAGGCGTAACGTCAGCAAGTGTAGTACCCTCTAATATGTATGCTTTGAGGTGTGTGCCAACATAAAGGTATTTGTTACCTTCAAGTGAAATCCATGGAAATAATTTACGACAAGTGCCTAAAAAAGTAGATGTGGTTTTTTTTGTCCAACCACCAATTTTTTCTGCAAAACCTTTTCTAAACCTGACTAAAGATGCATCAAACCAACCACCAGCATTGGTGTAGTCAGTTCCCTCTTTATCTATACCAGCTTTAAACTGAAACTTCGCAAACGGCATGTTTCATTTTAGGCTATTCTAATTATAGCTGTAGATGCTGCTTTTGCTGGAAATACAATAGTAAAGTCACCAGCGGTAGATGTTTTGTCTCCACCAAAATCTATAGTAGCTACAGATTTGTCACCGTTGGTGTCGTTATAAATCATACAACCTCTAGCGGTTATAGTAGCTGTACTAAAAGTAAGGTCACTAAAATCAGTTACTGCTGTAGTTCCTGTGGCTGAAGGTGTAACGTTTGTTAAAGCCGCTCCACCTGAGGTGTAATTAGTGCCACTTGCTTGTCCTGTTGTAGTAAAAGCAGTTGTTGTAGCTCCTAATGTAGCCGAGCTTGTATACAAAGCTAGTTTAAAACTATTGCCACTTGAATTAGTAAAGTTGTGTGTACCAGTTAATAGCTCTACTTTAAAGCTTGTAGTAAGTGTAGATGTTATTGCCATATTAAATACCTTTTATTATTTTTGCTAAATCCTCGCTACCACCATTCATTAAATCTTGAATAAGCGTAGCCTTATAAGATTTTAAAGCATTTTTAATATATATCAAACATACTTGGTAAATTAAATCTCTGTAGGCTCTTGCCTGTGCTTTTATATGTTCTTCATTATCATCTGAAAAACCAACTATTTTATCTGTTAATTGTTCTGCCCAAAACTCAGGCGGATGACCGCCAAACTTTGTTGTGGACACTTCTACCATGCCTAATTCAGGCACACCATCAGGCGTAATCTTTATTACCATTTGTTTGGCTCCGGGGGTTTTAAATGACTGTCATATCTATCAGCGACTTGTGGCAAAACAATTTTTTTCTGTACTTTTAATTCGCTAATTTTTTTTAGTTCAAGACCCTCTTTGCCTGATACAGGCACCAATGGGTCATGCAGTCTATGATATCCATAGAGCCTTTGTTCTCCCGGTATGTTTGTATCTAGTAAAGAGCTGCTTGAAGCAACCTCGACCTGAATACCTTTTTCCATACATTTTACCAACCAAAATTCTACACAAGCTCTACCTTGTTCTGCAAAATGCAAATTGTTTTTGTATGTAAAATCAATACCAAACAGCTTTATATTCGCTACATCGTTCCAATATGCAAATGCTACAGCGTAAGCAACCGTATTATTAAGATAGTGACAATTAGTAGACTTTACAATTTCATGCACGGGGTATTCAACCAAGCTTTTACATCTAGTATCAGCCTCACAGGTGTATATAGGCTTATTGTGATTTAACAACAGCTCTTTCATGCAATCGGTTTGACCGCCTGCATCTTCTGTATCTAAAAAACGACTTGGTGGGTCCATCATAAACACACGGTCATGAAAAATTACAGAAGCAACTGCATTAATTGCCCAAACCTCATCAAAATGTACGCTATGTGACTTTGCTAAATTGTAATCAAACCAACTCTTGCCTAGTCCTACAATAGCAACAGTTTTGCCTTTTAATTTTTTTATTGGTTTCATCTCTCTCTCAAAAATGTAACTTATGTTACGTTTGTTCTTAATGAATCATATCTCATCTCATCCCTAGTATCACGTCCTTCTCCTAAGTTTTTCAACCTAAGGACGCTTTCTTTAAATCTTGCTTCATACATGCCTATATCTTCAGGCGGTAGCTTTAAAAATACCGCTCCTTCTAGCAAACATCCGTAAAGAAGAGTATCTGGCGCATCTGTCGATAAGTACGTTGTACCAGAATCAGCACCTGCCGTTAAAGAAGCTGGTTTAGCTAGATAGTGTAACTCCATAGTGTAATTGTTATCAGGAACAGGAGCTATTTCAAAACTGCTTTGGTCAAAAATAGCATAATATCTTGGTGTGCCTCTTGTAGCTGTGCTTGTAACAAATTCTTTAATAAAAGAATTATGTTTTAAATCCAAGTAATCGTATGTATTAGAACTTATTACTGCTAATGAAAAAGGTGCCAAAAAATCTGTTGGAGTTGCTAAAAACCTGTTGTCTGTTGTTACATTACCTTGCACGTTTTTTCTTTGGTCAGGTATTTGTACGGTTTTAAGTATTCTTTCTTCTGCTTGTAAAATAATATTGTTGAGATTATTAACAAAAGTAGTTTCATCTGTTTCTAAATAATCTTGTACAGCAGTTTTAAGTGTTGCTAATGTAAAACTCATGATGTAGTTATTGTAACCGTACCTAAAGCACTTGTCATGCTATCAGGAGTTGTAAGTTTTTTTCCTATAATACCTAAGTCAAAGTTTGTATATACAGTAAATATGGTAGGAGATACGCTAATATCAGGTCTAGGCTCTCTTACAGCCTGTGGGTCTACAATGTTTGTTCTTGGTTCTAGTTGTGGGTGCTTTGATTCATAACACTCAGGACATGTCTTTAAACCATTCCATTCTTTGCGTAACTCTTTTAAAAAATATCTAAAACCACACCTGTCGCATATAGCATAGGCATTTTTGTTACTAGCAAAAGACATTATGCAATATTGTAGTGTGATAAATCAGGCGTTACATTGAAAGAAGCTCTATCTTCATCTGCCTCCATCGCTCTTTGGAACTCTTCATCATAAATCTGTTTTAACAAACCTGTTCTTTCTGGACTTTTTTTAATTGATAAATAATAGGCAAGGCCAGCTGCTAAACATGGATAAAACCTAAAGGGTATCTCTAAAGTGTTTGTAGCTGCGTCTACATCATCCATTCTTGTCAAAACATTTAGATGAAGTGTGTAAGTGCTTGATTTATCTGGTGCTGGATATACTTTAATTGTTGGAGTAATTTGTTTATCAACAAAAAATTGTAAAGGCTTGCCTGTTGCAGATTTGTTAGGAACAGCAGAGTATTCGCTTCTACTCAATCGTGTCATTTGTATATCTGAGCTTTCAGAGTTTACTGTTTCTCTTACAAAAGCATCTAGCACGTCTATAGCCGCAGTACCATTTGTACTATCAACATTATAACTAATCGTATCTTTTACAATAGTTACCGTTTTTTCTTGTATTGTCCACTGGTTAAGACCACGATTTGCCCATTCAGCCAATAATAAATTTAAACTTCTTCTAGCAGTTCTCAGGTCGTAAGCAGTTCTAAGCTCTAAACCACACCTTTCGAAAGCTTCTTCGATGTAATCAGCTACATCTAGCTCGAAGTTTTTGCTATTTGATAGTGCCATTACTTTTTCTTTTTAGTTTTTTTAAGTGTTTTTTCTAATCGTACAGCTTGATTTGCGTGCAATCTTGATGCTTTTTTAAGTTCCGCAATCATCTTGCGTTTTTGTGCAATAGTTAATTCAGCCATTACTTACTTCTTTTTCTTTGCTGAGCCACCTCTACCAAGCTTTTTGACGCCAGCTTTACCGCCGCCCATCATTTTCTTGACACCAGCTTTACCACCGCCCATCATTTTCTTAACGCCTGCTTTACCGCCGCCCATCATTTTCTTGACACCAGTTTTCTTTTTGACACCAGCTTTGCCGCCACCTTTCATTTTCTTGACACCAGCTTTGCCTCCGCCCATCATTTTCTTGACACCAGCCTTGGGCATGCCACCTTTTCCAACCTTTACAATGCCTGATTTAGGAACTGCGCCGCCGCCTGCCATTTTCATAGCATTGCCTTGTTTCATTGACTTGGCTAATTCAGTTTTATCACCTTTTGACAAACTCCCAACTAATTTTTTTAAACCCTTTAATTTATTCACGATTTACTCCTTCGTTTCAATATATCTTGGAAATCTTTTTTATTCCAATTATTATAATACCCTATTTTTTCCAATGTTTCAGATGCTTTGTTTAATTCATCTAATTTTTGCATAAAGACCATATTATAACTTTCTTCAAAATGTGGTTCAAAATGCTCTTGTTCTACTACTTCTTTTTCTTCATGTTCTTGATGAAACCCCATAAGCCATAGATTTTTGTCATTCAAAAAACAATTTAATAAAGATATTCTGCTATCAAAATTATATACCTCTACCTCTGAATTAGTATCACAATATATAATTACATCTTTGTCTTGTGGAAAGTTTTTACCTATTTCTACCAAATCAGACCAATACTCGCACTTGCTCAAAACAACCTGTACCTTATTGTTTTGCCATGTTTTTTTTGCATAAGGACATACTGGTTTATCTGTTTCAAGAACCTCTTTTGACCAATCTCTTACTTCTTTTTTTATAGCTGCTTGGCTAATCATTTTTTCTTTTTTGCAAAAGTTTTTACATTTGTAGGTTTGCCACCTACGCCCTGCTTTCTTGCTCTTTTTCTTTTTACGGCAGAACGTTTTTGTGACTTAGTCATGCGATTAGCTACGCTTTTTGGAACACATTTGGGGTACTTTCTTTTAGAACCCTTGGTTTTTTTTCTACCGCATTTTTTATGACCGCCACCTTTTTTCTTAGAACCAATGTCCACCCAGTCTTCAGCAAACCACTTGGTAAGTCCTTTCATTATCTGCCACGCATTTTTGTTGTCTTTCTTCTGTCGTTCATAACAGCACCACAACCTTTTGCTATAAAACCAATAGCACCGCCATTTTTGGCTTTTACAACACCACCTTTTGCCTTACCTTTTGCTCCTTTATACTTACCACCCATTTTTTTATATTGTGAAACCATGTAAGCGTTTGCATAAGCAGACGGGTATACATCAAATTTTGCTTTAGCTTTTGCTTTTGCTTTCTTGTATAGGCTTGGATTAGCTACGTTATCTGGAATTGCCATAATATTTACCTCTTTTTCTTTTTTTTCTTAGCCTTGCTTAAAGCAATTGCCACAGCTTGTTTTTGTGGCCTTCCTTCTTTTTTAAGCAATCTAATATTTTTACTTATCGTTTTTTTACTTTTACCCTTAGCTAGTGGCATTTAACACTTCCACCTTCTTCTAGCCTGACGTATTCTTGAATTAGGGTTATTTCTTGTTTTGGCAGAGCTACGTTTAAGCTGTCCTAGAGACCTTGCACAATAAGACTTACGCCTTTTTGCTGCCTTACTACCTTTCTTGACTTTGCCTGTTACGGCTGTTTTTAGTTTTGAACCGGGATTAGCCTTTCTATAAGCCTTAACGCCTTTTTTGGTCATGCCAGCGCCTGACTTGGTTGGGCGGTAATTACCGCCCTTACCAATAGTCTTTCTTATAGATTTTGCCTTTTTAGGTTTAGTCTTAGCTTTAGCCATTCATCTAATAATTTTTAGTCAATACTAAAATTATAGAGTAAGTGTCACCACTTGAATGTCCTTTGGTTGTAAAGTCTATGTCACCTGTTACGCCACTACCTGCATTATTAGGTATACCTGTAAACAAGTCATAATACTCATCACCTGTGCTATCTGCGGGTAAACCAACGGCAAGCACGTTAGAAGTTGCATCAAACTCTATGTTTACTCCCATACCTGCACATGCCCAGTAAATTCTTGATATAGAAACAGAAGTACATGCCTCACCTTTATCATTCTTTTCTAAAGCTGATACATCTACTTTTTTTACTGCGCTTTCGCCTGTGCCATCTGATACGTTAGTAAACTTCAAAATAGCCGTTCTTTGGCCATCCTGTATGGTTTGTGAAGTTACTGCGTCTGCCATAATTTACTCCTTATGCGTCAGCAAATGGTGTAACTATAGTGCCTGAGCCTAAAATTATACCTTCTACAGCATATTTAGCGGCACCCATAGCAGTTACTTTAACAATACTACCTGCTAGTCCGCCTTTTGTAGAACCATTCATAGTAATTACATCGTTAGATGCTGCTGAGATAAATACTTTACCTGAAGCGTCATCTTTACCTGAATAAACACCACCAACAAATTTATCAGTACCGTCTGTCAAAATATCCATATCTGTAGCTGCTGTTTCTACTACAAAGAAGAAAGAAGCTCCTAGATTGTTAAGCTGATTTGGGTCTGTGTTATCACCGGGGTCAGTTGTTACAATGCTAGGTAAAGTAAATTTACCGTCTGCATCGTTACAAGTTAAAATTTTACCTGAGTGTGCTGCTACTGTTAATGTAGTGTCTGCTGTTAAGCTAACTACTGAAGCATTACCTGCTGTTATAAATCCAGATAATGATTTTACTGGACCTGAAAATGTACTCTTTGCCATATTAAGTTCTCCTTAATAAATCTATCGTCTTGGCTTGTCTGCTAGGTCAGTCGATAGAATAGTTATAATACCTAGACTATTGATTGTATATTAGTTTATTGCAAAAAAAAAGGGAGCTAATGCTCCCTTTATTGTTTAGAACCTTAGGCTCCTTGTGAAGCAAATACTCCACGCCAGTTA
>Ga0208159_1000975_pt1 | contig 10981 bp, 5 predicted proteins | sample 9_EtaG_FD_184082 | JGI IMG/M metagenome (GOLD analysis project Ga0208159, IMG submission 184082) | Marine viral communities from the Subarctic Pacific Ocean - 9_ETSP_OMZ_AT15188 metaG (SPAdes) (version 2) | ecosystem: Environmental > Aquatic > Marine > Oceanic | place: Pacific Ocean | collected... | reverse complement strand
ACTTTTGTTGGATCAATAACTACTGGTACAAATATTATTACAATAGGACTTGTAAATAGTAGTGGTAGCGCTGTAAACGCAACAGGTGATGGTGATCCTGTTCAAGTTACATTTGCAACAGACGATATAAAATGTGATTACATTAGAAAACCAGCTACAGTAAAATGGACTTATACTGTTAGTGGGGATTACAAGGCTTTATACAACGGTAGTGCTAGTGATTTGCAAGATTTTGAACTACACGCGTCTGAAGAAAATAATTTAGTAATAAAAATATTACAACTAGCTGGTATATCTATAAAAGACACCTTACTTATACAAGCAGCATCAACTGCTGAATCATCAAAAATTAATCAACAAAAACAATAGTAAATGGGATTATTAGACAATCAAACTCAACATGCTTATTACGGTGGATCAAGTTTTGGTACTTACCAGTTTACATCTTTAGATGATATTATTAATCAATTTATAATAGCTTATGTTGGTGAGGGTAAAATAATACCAAAAGTAAATAGAGTAGATGTTGCTTTTCACGCTCAAAGAGCCTTGCAAGAACTATCTTTTGATACGTTTAAATCTACAAAATCACAAGAAATAGAAGTGCCAGCTACATTGCAGATGGTACTGCCACAGGACTATGTTAACTACGTTAAATTAACTTGGTCAGATTCTTCTGGTATAGAACATGTTTTATATCCTGCAATAAAAACTTCAAACCCATTAGACATAACAGCTGGATCTGTTGGTGATTATGCTACTGATGGTACTAATTTAACAACAGACAACTCGTCTTCAACGTGGGAAAATTACAAAGCACACACTTCAACAACAACAACAGATGATTATGAAGATGACACACAGTGGGTTGCTGAAGGCCAAAGGTATGGTATAGATCCTCAACATGCACAAAACAATGGGTCTTTCTACATAGATGAGCTTACAGGTAAAATACACTTTGGCTCTTTTCTTTCTGGAAAAACTGTAGCTTTAAAATATATAAGTGACAGCCTGGGTACAGATGCTGAAATGCAAGTGCATAAGTTTGCTGAAGAAGCAATGTACAAGTGTATAGCATATGCAATAATGTCAACTAGAGCAAACGTACAAGAGTATATTGTTCGTAGATTTCAAAAAGATAAGTTTGCAGCTGTAAGAACAGCTAAACTAAGATTGTCAAATATAAAATTAGAAGAATTAACTCAAATACTTAGAGGAAAATCTAAACATATAAAACACTAATACATGCCAGAGATTAAGCACAATTTCGTTGATGGTAAAATGAACAAAGACCTTGACGAAAGACTAGTTCCTAATGGACAGTATACAGACGCTAATAATATACAAGTGTCAACTTCAGATGAGGATGCAGTTGGCTCTGTTCAAAACTTATTAGGTAACACTGCTTTAGTTGGTGTAGATAATCAAAATATAACAAATTTATCTACTGACAGCGGGGTTTGCGTTGGTGCTATTGCTGATGAAAAAAATAACTGTGCATACTGGTTGATATCAAGCGGTGGTAATGATTGGAACCAAAACCCATCTTCAGTAAAAACTTTTAAAGACACTATATATAGAACAAAACACACTACGGCAGACGCTCACGAAGTAATACCTGTTTTTATAGACTTTTGGCTAGAACAACACCCTACGCCAGACAGTAGTAATTGGACTGGTAGCGTCGCAACTGGATATACTGCTGTAACACTAACTTCTGCGGCAAATTTATCAACTGGTATGTATATAAAATTTGTTAATACTACTGGAGAAGACGAGTGGAGACAGATAACAGTTTCAAGTAATACTGTTAGTTTTGATAGTGTTAGGCTTGCCACGTGGAGTTGGTTGGAGTTTTCTTGGGCTGTTCCAAGTGCTTATGGCGATTTAGACGTAGCTAGCGGACAGTTTAAAAATAGAGTTTTAAGGTTTGATAGTGAAAAATTAATAACTGGTATTAATATAGTAGACGATTTATTGTTTTGGACAGATAACAACACAGAGCCTAAAAAAATAAATATTTTAAACTCAATAGCTGGTACTGAACCTACAAAACTTAACAAAAATACAAGGCTTGTTGTTAGTGAAAGAAATATTGATTTAGCAGACGATATCTTTGTAAAAGAAGAAGATGTTCTAGTTATTAAAAAAGGACCAAAAGAAGCTCCTATAATAATAGCAAGTGAGATAGCAAGATCTGGCTCTCAATTTTTTGGCCAAGCAAATTTTAGTGGTTTTGGAGTTGGAGACACTGTGGTTGTTACAACAGTTGCGAATATTACACTTAACAGCATTTTTAGACCTAATGACGTTGTGTTGTTTGGTAGCGGTATAATACCAACTACTGAAAATAACCACGTAAGAGCTATGATAATTGGTGTAGGCACTCATGTCATGACAGTTGAAATACTAAGCATGTCTAACACGCCTTCTGGTAACACAGGTTATGATATTTACTTAGAACAAAGTTCAACGATATTTACCGAAAAGTTTGTGAGGTTTGCAACTAGGTGGAAATATAAAAACGGGGAATATTCTACAATATCTCCTTTTTCTACAATAGCATTTAGGCCAGGTGATTTTTTATATGACCAACTGCAAGGTTTTAATTCTGGTATGGTAAACACTGTTAAAGAGATAACAATAAAAGACTTTATACCTTATGATATACCTGGTGAAGTTGTGCAAATAGATATTTTGTATAAAGAATCTGACTCTCCAATTATATATACCGTTGACAACATTACAAAAAGAGATACAGATGTTTCGGGTATAAATTCTTGGAATACTGTAAATGATAGTTTATTTTTTAATGGTGAGTATAAAATAAACTCTGAAAACATATATTCTATAATTCCTTCTAATCAAATACTAAGACCATGGGACGCTGTGCCTAGAAAAGCCTTAGCTCAAAGTGTAGTTGGCAACAGAGTAGTTTATGGCAACTATTTGCAAAATTATGATTTAAAAAATGACAGCGGTAATGTTATTAAGCCTGAAATGAACATCGTTGTTAAAGATAGGAAGGAAGTAGGTGCGGAAATGCTGAAAAACAATTTAGCAACAGCTTTTAACGCTACGGCTAGCAATAATCTTGATGGCTGGGCTGCAGATTCAAGCTGGCAACCTATACCATTTGAAACTGGAGATTTTTTAGGTGGTGGATTTGAACCATTAGTATTAGCCCAAGGTATTACAAAAGGTCATAAAATTTATCAAAATTTAACTTTTGAAAATGACGCAACTTACATTGTTAAGTTTAAAATTAAAAATAGAACAAGAGGTACTCTAAGAGTAACTTTAGTAACCAGCACTAAATTTGGTAGAGTCGATGCCAATGCTGACGGTGAGTACAAGTTTGAAATAACATTAAGCCAAGCAAACGGTGGGGTTCAAGACAATCTTTTTACCGATAACGCCGCGTTTAGTATACAATCAATAAACGCTGTTCCAAAACAAGGGTTTAATGGCCAAATATCAAATATAAGTTGTAAAAAATTAACAGACAACAATAAAAAATCTATAAAATCTCAAAGAAATTATCAAGTAGGTGTTGTATATGCTGATGAGTTTGGTAGACAAACACCAGTTTTGACAAGCAAATCTGCTTCTATAAAAGTTAGAAAATATAGTGCTGACAATGAAAATTCATTAAATGTTAGACTTGAAAACGAAATACCTTCTTTTGCTCATAAGTTTAAATATTTTGTAAAAGAAAACTCTTCAGAATATTACAACTTAGCTGTTGATAGAATATACAGTTCTTCAGATGGCAATGCTTGGGTTTCTTTTCCTTCGTTTGAAAGAAATAAAATTACAGAAGAAACTTATCTAATATTGAAAAAACAATTAGATGCTGGTCTTGTTCAAAGTGAAAGCGCTGTGTACAAAGTTTTAGGCATTGAAAATGAAGCACCACCTTATATTAAACAGACAAGAGATGAGCTTGGTACTGCAGACGGTGTTACGTCAAGTAGCGGTACTTTAAATGGTGTTTTTACAGACGTAAACTATAGACCTGTTGACGATCAAAAAGTTTTAGCAATAAGAAAACCAAGGTGGGTAAATGACGAAAACTGCCCGCCATTAGATGGTTTAGAAAATTTAGTTTTAAGGTTTTTTGATGGTGGAAGCATAAGGACTGATTGGCTTGAGGTTAGTTTTATTGAGCTTAAAGATGTTAATGGTATTGACTTTTACTATTTACATTTAAAAAACCCAATAACAGATCAAGATTCTAGTTGGATTATGAATGGTAACAACTTTAGTAATGGTGTTACTGTTACCGCTGCTACTTCAATTCTTGTAGATAGACCAGAATTTGCTGGTAAGTTTTTTGTAAAACTAAAGCTAGATGATAATTTATCTCAATTTGTTTTAGCACAAGCTGTTATAACACAAGCAAGCTTTGCAATTGCCGCAAGGTCTGAAACGTTTTACTCTTCTGACGATGCTATTGTTGGTATTGGTGTTGGTACAGCTACTAGATATCAAAAAGACTCTGCAAGCGGTGGAAGTAGTGGTAGCAATGACGTTAGACTTAAAGTTCCTAATACCACGCCAGCTGCTCAGGGAGTTGGTATTATTCATGGAAGTGTTGTACATGGTGGTGGGACAAAATATCCTTGGATAGGCACGGCTGAAGGCGGTTATTTTTGGGACACTTCTGGAGATAGTAGTTTTTCTACTGGTAGAGGTGTTGTAAAAGATATTCCAGGTGGAACATCTGGTAGTGATCTTTATCTTGTAATGTCGGAATATGCCGTTCACAAATGGGGTAGGTTATTAAAGTTTTTAAAATACAGCAGTTATACTTTTCAAACTATACCAGATAATAACGAAACAAGAAAAAACTTTTTTATAGATAACGTTGGGTATTGTGGAACTCAACCGCTTGGAAACGAAGATCCAAATAACGGTACTTTTCAAGACCCAAGCCATTGGAACCATTTTTACAACGTAGGTACTTTTAACGCTGATAACGCTTCTTTTACAAGAAGGCAAGATTTAACTAGACTTGGTAGCACTGGAACAGTTGGTAATGGCCAGTTCGATACTAACTTACCAGGAAGGTTTGGTAGAGGTATTTTCGAAGCAACAGGTAATGAAGTTGATCAGCAGGGAAATCCAGACAATTTTTTTACAGCTGGTAAATTTTATATGGAGTTGTCTTACGCTAAAATATGGGCTGCAGACACCCAAAATAACGTTGCGCTTGCTGATATTGAAACTCCTAGCGCGTATAGTACCGCGTGGTCTGTTGGTTCACCAAACAACGATAATCACAGTGCAGAGCAGCTTTTTGTATCAAGGCTTCGTACTGGCTCGTTCTTTAGGTTTTCGGGTGATGCTACAGAAACTGTATATAAAATAACAAACATAAAAAAAGAAAGAAGATATAACCATACGCCTTGGCCTTTTGCAAAAGGTCATCTAGGTAATCCAGCTCACGAATATCCAATTGCTATTGCGGCAAATCCAGGGCCAAGTGGTTTGCAACACGGAACAGCAGGTCATTATTATCCTGGCACGACAGATTTTGCGCCTACTAACGCTATTTTCGCTTCAAATATAAGAAATGATAATAAATATTTTGATGGCAATATTGAAATGGCGGTTAAAGATAATGGTGGTGAGTTAGGTTTTTTTAGCAGTGGAATTTCAAGTAACGCACCAATTACCACGCATTTAGTTGATGGTATTAACGGTGAGTACACTATTGATGAAGAGTTAACAAGGTTTGGTTTTGCAACAAACAGAAGAGTTACTTGGATAATGGAAATTGAAAACGCTACTGCTGGCGCTACAAATTCTGACGGCCCTGGTTTTAGTGGTAATTACGAACCTCTTAATAGAACAACGTCTAATAGTTCTACCGAGATGGATGAAAACACTAGGCAGTTTATTGAATTTTTAGAACCATCTTTAGACGAGGAAAATCAAATAATATCATCAAACCCGGCGGTGTTTGAAACACAACCTAAAACAGATGAGGGTTTAGATATTTATTACGAAGCTAGTGATTTTATAAGTGTTGGTGACCACGGTATGCAGCACGAACTGCCTTGGTTTAACTGTTATAGCTTTGGTAATGGTGTAGAGTCTAATAGAATTAAAGATGATTTTAACCAAGTATTTGTTGATAAAAACGCTATAGTGTCTACAACACTACAGGGAGAGTACAACGAAGAGCATAGAAAATACGGTTTAATATACTCTGGGTTGTATAACTCAACTAGCGGTGTAAATGATACTAGTCAGTTTATAGCTGCGGAAAAAATCACTAAAGACATAAACCCGGAATATGGTAGTATACAAAAACTTTACACTAGAAACTCAGACTTACTAACACTTTGTGAAGATAAATCTTTAAGAATTTTAGCAAATAAAGACGCTGTTTTTAACGCTGATGGCAACACAAACTTAACAGCAACTGAAAACGTTTTAGGGCAAACAATACCTTTTGCTGGTAACTATGGCATATCACAAAACCCAGAATCTTTTACTGCTTACAACTATAGAGTTTATTTTTCAGATAAACAAAGAGGTGCAATTCTTAGGCTATCAATGGATGGTTTAACGCCTATTTCCGACTACGGTATGAAAAGTTGGTTTAAAGACAACTTAAAAGACGCTACAAAAGTATTAGGTAGTTATGACAACGACAAAAAAGAGTATAACGTTACTATATCTAACGCGTCAAATTATACGGTTTCTTTTAGCGAAAAAGCTAAAGGTTGGCCTAGTTTTAAATCATTTATACCAAATCAAGGTTTAAGTGTTGCAAACAACTACTACACGTTTGCAGTTCAAGATAGCACAACTAATTCAAAAGTTTGGCTACATCATAAAAACACAACTTACAATAATTTTTACGGCGCTCAATACAATTCTGACGTAACATTGGTTTTAAACGATGGCGCAGATATTATAAAAAATTTCAAGACATTAAGTTATGAGGGCACGCAGTCTAAAACACTTCAAAACTTAAGTGATACAGACAACTATTATAATATAGGCGCTGATATTGCTGGTTGGGAAGCGCAAACGATAGCAACAGACAAACAAACTGGTAGTGTAAACGAGTTTATAGAAAAAGAAGGTAAATGGTTTAATTTCATAAAAGGTGATACTACAACTTTAAGTAATTTAGACACTAGTGAATTTACCGTACAAGGACTAGGTAAAATAACAGCAGAAGATATATAATATGGCATTATCAATAAATTTAAACACATGTACAACGGTAGATACAAACCATACGGTTTCTATATCTGCTGGTAGTGGTGTAACTGCAAACGCAACAACTACTGGATTTAAAACAATAACTAACTATGTTTTAACGCCTAATAGCGGTGTGGAAACAACAATTGCAACAGTAACATTTACACCTTCTACTAGTTATTATTATGTTAAAGAACCTACGTACAAACTAAAAGCTACAAACAAATCTGCTTACAATATAACAGAGACAGTTGTCAAAGACTCTAAAAATAGAGTTACTTCAAAAGTTTTTTTAATAAAATGCACAAACACTGTAAATTCTTTTGGCGATTTAATTTTGTTTAGCCATGAAACTCAAGAAATTTTAGATCTAACAACAAATGTGTATAATAACACTCTTATTCAAATTAATTCTTTTGAGCTTGAAACAAGCGATATTGCTTCTGGCGGTGGTGTTAGAAGTTTTGCTGTAAAAGGTGATGCCGCAGCGCGTTTTAATTTAAAAGTAACTAGAAGCAGTGACAGTAAGACGTACGATTTTTCTTCTACAACTTTTACAACGCCAGCAACACAACTAAGCGATAAGCCAATAGGCTCTACCGGTTCTTTTGTTAGCAGTTTGCATTTTCCAAACGTAAGTTCTGACGATGTTTATACCGTAGAGCTTTCACCCGTGGTATCAAAAGGGACAACGTTGAGCAGTGTTATTCAAGATTCTACAGACGATTTAAAAAGCACTTTTACGATAAACCAATATAAAGCAATTACTATATCGCTAACTTCTATAAGTTCCTCATACGACGGCTCTTACTCTGGTAGTCCAAAATACGCAACAACAACATTCGTTGGTGAAAGAAACTCTACTGTAAGGTTGCAAAAAAATATTTCTTTTGATTTTGCTTTAAGTGCAAACTCTTTTACGTTTACAAGAGGTTATGCTGCCAACGTAGCAAGCCTTGGAGAGATTGATTTTAGATCAAGTATTGTAAAAGTTAAAAACGGTAATCAAGCAGCTGGAACAGTTGTTGCTTTAGATGACATAAACAATATAGTTGAGGGAATGTCTATGACTGGAACTGGCGTTACTGGTGCTCCACGAGTAGTATCTATAAATGGAGAAAACAAAACAGTAACTGTTAGTGTTGCTCAAGATGCTCAAGGTGATGGTGGTATGGCTGACAATGCTAACATTACTTTTACTTACGGTGGTTCTTCTACCAGTAAAGCTATTAGTGGATGCGAGTTTGAAGTGTTGGGCTTAGAAGAAAATGACAACGGTTTTCTTTTAAACGCAGCAACACTAACACCTGTTACAACTTTAGTTGACGGGGATTTTAGTGGTGGTAACGCTACAATTGATGTTGATAGCACGGCCGGTATAAAAGCTGGTAGCACAACAACGGTAAGTGGTAAAGGTATAAACTCAGCTGCTGGCGCAATAACAGTTAGTGGTGTTACAGATGGTAATACACTAGTTCTTTCTTCGTCACAAAATTTAGATGATAATACGCCACTTACATTTACAGGTAGTAGTAGAAGCGCAAACTTAACGTTTGACTTTGCTGTAACTAATTTTGGAACATCGGATCATACAATAACAATAAACTTAGATAGTATATTAACAGTATCATAATATGGCAACAATAACATTAGGCAATACAAAATTAAACGAATCACTAAGCGTGTTAGACAAAGTTTATTACGCACCTATAAACGCTGTTGGTGGTTTTGACAAGTTAGGAGCCATTGTAGAAATAGGAACTGTAAATGCTATAAATAGAGATACTAGCGTTATAACTGTAACAACAAGTTTGAGTGGTGTTGATTTAACATCAACAGCTAATTTCTTGTTGTTTTCTAAAAACAATGCTGTTGAAACGTCTGGCTTAACAGGTTACTATGCTAGCGTTAAGATGAAAAATAACTCAACATCAAAAGCTGAGCTTTTTTCTGTTAACTCAGAGATAGTTCAAAGTAGTAAATAACACGTAAAAAGTGTAATTATAAATAGATAAAGAATACATTATGAATTTAAAAAAAATAAATAACTAATGGCTTGGTGGATCCCACTAGCAGCTTCTGTAATAGGAGGTATAGCTACTGCTAGAGCAGGTAGAAGAAATATTAGAGCTGCTCAAGCGGAAGCTCAAAGAGCTTTTGAAGAAAGACAAGAGCAGAGAAGAGTGTTAAACGAGCAAATGGACGTATACAAAGCACAACAGTTTAGAAACCCGTTTGCTGAAAATGTCTTTGAAGATTTAACTGTTAACCAGCAACAAGCACAGTTTCAAGCGCAGCGAGGTGAGCAGCAAAGAGCTAATATAATGCAAAACCTTAGAGGCGCTGCGGGTGGTAGTGGTATAGCGGGTCTTGCCCAAGCTTTAGCAAACCAAGGTCAACTTCAAACACAGCGAATATCAGCTAGCATAGGTCAGCAAGAAGCTGCTAACCAAAAAATGGCTGCTCAAGGACAATTAAATGTACAACGAGGTGATGAAATGTTACAAAGAATGAACGTTGATAGAGAGTCAACTCTACTTGGTATGCGTTTTGGCCAAGCCACAGGTTCTAATGAAGCTTACGCGCAGGCACAGAAAAATGTCATGGGAGCTCGTACTTCTGCGGCAAGTGCAAATGCACAAGCTATTAGCAATATCGTAGGTACAGTAGGTCAAACAACTTTTCCAACGTACAACAAGGAAACAAACAAATTTGAAGGGGGAAGTTATACACCATATTAAGTAATTAAAAGAATAAAAAATGGCAGCAGATCAAAGTTTAATACAAGCGTCCTTAGCAGAAGCAAGATCAAGAAAAGGTATTGATAAAACTCCGTTTTATGAAGCTCAACTTGATATAATATCAAAAACTACAACTGGTATAATTGACTTTATTAGCAAAAAAGAAAAAGCAAAAGAAACTGGTTTTAATGATATAGCTAGTGAGGTAGAGGCTATGCTAAGAAAATTAGCTGGATCTAGCGAGCAGTTAGGTGGTATGCAAGAAGCTAATGTGCAAAAATTAAAAGAGTTAAAACAAAAATACCTTTCTGTTTATGGAGATACTGATAAAGAAAAAGAGGTTATGTTTGAAATACAACAAGTAGCCACTGAAATTAACGAGTTAGTTTCTGGTTTTGGAAAATTTGGAGAAGCCTATGTAGACGGAAGTATTGATGTTAAAAGTACAAATCCTGCTTTTTACAATATTTTTGCAAAAGTTTGGGATAAAGACGGTGATTATAGTGACCTGAATTTTAGCTGGAGTAAAAACAATAAACTTCAAATTACTGTAGATGGTGAAACCCAAAAGTTTACAGATTTATTTGGTGGTATTGAGCTAATAGATGACAAACCTTTAAACGACTTAGGTGTTATTGGTGGTAAACTTAATACTGCTGGCACGAAAAACGATAACAAAACTTTTGAAGATTACAAAGGAGAGTCTTTAGAAGCTGTTAATAAATTAATGAACACGAAAGGTAAATTTTCTAATATTATAACAAAAGGAACTTTTGGTGAAATTTCTTATATTGATGCCTTAGCAACAATGTTTGATGATGATAAAACAAACGACAATAAAGAAATGACTGCTATTTTAAAAAATTTAGGATTAGATGCTAGTGTTGAAAATAAAACAATTTTGTTTGAAGCTTTAACAGATATACATAGTAAAAACTTTGATTATGATACAGCTAAAAAACTAGCGGCAGAGTGGTATACTGAAGGATATGTAAAATCTAAATTTAATGATGGTA
>Ga0208159_1000973_pt1 | contig 10986 bp, 7 predicted proteins | sample 9_EtaG_FD_184082 | JGI IMG/M metagenome (GOLD analysis project Ga0208159, IMG submission 184082) | Marine viral communities from the Subarctic Pacific Ocean - 9_ETSP_OMZ_AT15188 metaG (SPAdes) (version 2) | ecosystem: Environmental > Aquatic > Marine > Oceanic | place: Pacific Ocean | collected... | reverse complement strand
ATAGGTGGTAACACTGCAGCAGCCGTAACAGCAACAACAATAAACGCTTCTGGTGCAATTACAGGTGACGTAACAGGAGATCTTACTGGTGATGTTACTGGTAACGTTTCAGGTAACGCAGGTGGTAACGCAGCTACAGCCACAGCATTACAAACAGCACGTACTATTGCTGGTCAATCTTTTGATGGTACTGGAAACATTAGTATTGCACCTACAGATCTTACAAGTGTAACTGCTACTGCTACTGAAATAAATAAGCTTGATGGATTTACTGGTGCAGTAGCTGATTTAAACTACGCAAAAGATTTGAGAGCAACAGGTGTTACAACAACTGAATTTGACAAGCTCGATGGTTTAACAGCAAGCACCTCAGAATTAAACATTCTAGACGGTGTGACAGCAACCACAGCAGAATTAAATTATACTGATGGTGTAACCTCAAGTATTCAAACACAATTAAACGCAAAACAAGCAAGTATTACTGGTGGTGCAAGTACGATTACATCATCAAACCTTACAGCAAACAGGGCATTACTTTCAAATGGGTCTGGTAAAGTAGCAGTTTCGGCGGTCACCTCTACTGAATTGGGTTATCTTGATGGCGTCAGTAGCAATATTCAAACTCAATTCAACAATATAGCCACTGCTAATAATGCTACAATCACTATAGCTGCAGGTCAAGGGCTTTCTGGCACTGCTAACTTTACAACAAACCAATCTAGTAATGAAACAATAACATTAAGTTTACTGGCAGATCAAAGACTAGCTTCTACACTAGATGTTACTGTTGGTAATGGTGATGAATATATTACTTTTGATAAAGATGATCAGGCTATTAAGTTTAGAACTGGTGGTCAAATCGAGATGATGCTAGAGAATGACGGGGATCTACATGTTGATGGTGATGTAATTGCCTTCTCAACATCTGTGTCTGATAAACGTCTGAAGCATGACATTGAAAAGATTGACAGTGCCTTGGATAAAGTATCTGAACTAAATGGTTATACATTTAGCTACAACAAAAATGGTAAAAGGGCTGCTGGTGTAATTGCACAAGAAGTTGAGAAAGTACTACCATCTGCTGTAGAAAATAAATCACTAGTATTCCACACTGGAGAAGAGGGTGTAGAGTATAAGACTGTTAAGTATGACCAGCTTCATGGATTATTAATAGAAGCTATCAAAGAACTAAAAGAAAAACTAGATGAATGTAAATGTAAAAAGTGTGAGTGTGAGTAATGGCTCTACAGTCTAGCGGTCAGATAAGTCTTAACGATATACACGTAGAAGCAGGAGGTTCTTCAGGATCACAGGCTGCTATAAACGATTCTGATATACGTGACTTAGCTGGTAAAAGTAGTGGATCTCAAATGGCATTTAGCGAGTGGTATGGGGCCACTGCTGCAAATACAACAGCCACACGTGTAGGTGGTGGATCTACAACAACAAATCAGTTTCCTAATGCTAATGCCACCCTATCTACTGGTAATAAGCTTGTAGTTGTTGTTGTTCTGTTAAGAGTACAATCAGGTAGTGCTATTTCAAATGGTCCAGCAACTGTAACTGTCGGTGGTCAGTCAGCTACCCTAAGAGCAATCATTAATAGAAATGTTTCTTCGCTTAGTTATGGACACATAAATAGTATATGGACACTTGAGACTACTCTTTCGGGAACTCAATTTGTAACAGGTAGTGGAACTGCAACAACTGGTAACAACTCTTGTCATATCTATGAAGTAACAGGACACACTAGTGCTACACCTCATTCTGTTGCAGTTACAAGTAACTACACAGGGAGTGCTTCTACTACTGATACCATAGCTTTAAGTCAAGTAAATGGTGGTTCTGCTATTTTTGGAGTAACTGCATCAGGCTTCGGAGGAAGCACACTATCCTCAAGCCCAAGTACAACTGTTCTTAATCATACTTTTTCAAACCTCAATCATGCTGGGGCGCATAAAGATAACACAACTGCAGGTACTACTGCTTACACATGGACCAATAATCAAAGTGGTTATTTTAATATAGTAGCGGCATCATTCAAATGATAACACCAGAAGAGCTAGAAGATATGTTAGATCGTGCAGCCCAAAGGGGTGCTAAGGAAGCATTGCGTGAGGTAGGACTACATGACGATGATGCCCGTAAAGATATAACTGAGATGCGTAGCTTACTAGAAGCATGGCGTGATACACGTAAAGGCGTATGGTCAACAATAGTTAAGATGTCAACTGTAGCAATAATAACATTCATTGCCGCCTCATTATGGATGCAAATAGGGAAATAAAAAATGGCTAAGAAATTTGCAGGGTTTAAGCCTGAGACACTACAAAACAAAATACTACCAGCGTTGGGCTATAATGGACCCACTGACCAAGCGTCTATAAATAAGTTCTTAGCGTCTAGTCCTTCAGCAGCAGCTAAGATGGGTAAGTTTACTATGGTTGCTAGGCAGATGGTTGAAGGTAAACCTATCAAAGCTGCACCTGGTACAAGTGTAGAAGAGACAGAAGAAACAGAAGGTACTACAGGTAATGTCGTATCTGGTGCTGATATAACAGAAAACATACTAGCAGATCCTAAAAAGGCTGTATCAATGCCTACAGTTGTGTCTCAGATAGGTGAAGGTACTATATTGGATAGTGCTGATGATAAATTTAATATAGCAACTGATGGCGAAGATATTAAAGCTACACAAGCTGTAGCAGCAGCAGATATAGTTGCACCAGAAGACATAACCACACAGCAGATAACAGCAGCGCAGTCACAGGATCAAGTACAAGAACAGGCTGATAAATTTGACGCTGCGACAGGGCAGGTTAGTGATCAAGCCACATATGATGCAACAACTATAGACCCAACTAAGTCTGCTGTACTTGACTTAGATGCACCGCAAGGCGAAGCTGCTCAAGTAGATGCACCAGATGAATTACGTGTAGGAGAGGGCGAACTACTAGAAGGATCTGAAGTAAATCAGAGTAGGATAGAAGAAGAGTTAGCAAAGACAAAAGCTGGTAGTGTACAAGATGAGTATGCAGATCTTATGCAGGACTTCGAGGGCGGTAATACACCTGCCTGGGCTGCAGGAGCTATGCGAATAGCCTCTGCTGAAATGGCTGCACGTGGACTAGGTGCTTCTTCTGCTGCAGGTATGGCTATAATACAGGCTGCTATGGAGGCTGCTTTGCCCATAGCAAAACTAGATGCATCTAATAAAACTAGTATGGCAATAGAAAAAGCTAGACAACGTGCTGATTTTTTAGATCTAGAGTTTGATCAAGAGTTTGAAACTAAGGTAAAGAATGCTGCTCGTATACAAGAGATAGCAAACAAAAACTTTACTGCTGAACAAGAAATAGCCTTAGAGAATGCTAGACTAACTAATAGTATGAACATTGCTAATCTTGATTCTAAAAGTGCTAGTACTGTAGCACAAACAGCAGCGTTGGCAAGCCTAGAAAGAGAAAACCTTTCTGCTGTAAATCTAGCTGCTGCAGATAACGCAAAAGCTTTTCTAGAAATGGACTTTAAAAACTTAGAGAATGAGCAACAAGCTTCAAAAATTAAGTTTCAAGAAATGGCTAACACTATTATCTCAGACACAAACCAAAAGAATGTTGTAGCACAAACTAATATGCAAGAAGCAAACGATGCTGAACAGTTTCTAGTTGAAATGGCTGTGAACGTTGCTAAAGCTAATCAGAACCAGACCAACATTATGGCAGCAGAAAATGCTAGAGCAGAAAATCTCATGGCTGAGTTTAATGCAGAAGATGATCGTATGAGAGAAGAGTTTAACGCAGAGAATGCTAGACTAATTGAGACATCTAACGCACAATTTAAACAGCAAGTAACTACAGATGAAACTGCAGCTATCAATGCAGCGTATGAGCTAGAAGCAAAAGCTGCCAACACACTAAGCAAAGCTGCCTACGATGCTATTATTAGTGAAGCAAAAGATATGATGTATTATGCATTCACAGGTGAGCAGAATCATTTAGACAGGGTAAACAAAGTTACTACAGCAAACATAAACTCAGGCAGTGGTGGCGAGTTAGAAAAAGGACTTGCTGATATGGCTAAAGAAGTAGTAACCACGTGGATAACAAGCAAATTTACAAGTAGCACAGGAACATAAGATGGTAAATTATAATATTGATGCCGCAAGCTCTGGGTTTGATCAGTTTAAAAGAAGATCAACTAATCGAGAAGTAGATCCTGTTTCAAGATCAAGGATTAATAAGTCCCCCTTGGATGACAAGACTAGTAGTGGCTTTGACCAGTTTAACAGGAGAAAAACTAATCAAGGATTAGGCTCTCCAACAAATCAAACTAACACGAAAGATGATGACGATGATAAAGACGTTGGTGGTATTGGTAGGTTGTTTGCCAAGTTTTTTGGAGCAGCCGAAGAGAATGGTCTAGAGTTTACCACACCTGATAAAAAACCTAAGCCATCTATCTATGACAGAGATGATATGAAGTCTTTCTCTTATGATCCTAGAACACGTACATCTTCTATTACAGGTTATCCAAGCGATAGTGATATGAGAAGTTCTGACGAGATCATGGGATCTATTGATGAAATGCTTAGTGGTGAAAACGATCCTGAATATAGTTACTTTAGTGGAAGTACATACGATGAAGTACGAGGGCCAGAAAGAAACATAGTAGATGCTGTTAATATGGCTATAGATAAGACTTCAGCTACAGGAGATTACAAAGTAAGAAAAGGCGATACACTTTCTGAAATAGCTGAAGCAGCAGGAACTACTGTTAGACAACTTCAACTAATAAATAATATACCAGACCCTAGAAAAATGCAAGCTGGGTCTGCTCTGAGAATACCAGCAACAACAGCACAAGACAAAGAAATTATTGAGACTGCTGAAAATATGAGTGATCTGAGGCCACTTAGATTTGCTAATCAATCTATGATGACAGGAGATCAAAGAATATATGCCCCAGAGGAGACAGCAGATCTGAATAATCCACAGACTAGAGAAGGTCTTGACGGTTCTACCTATGATGAAGTACCTCAAACACTTACACAAGGTTTAATGCGTCCATCAGAACCTTTGGATGAAGATTATGCAGATCCAACAGAAGTTGGAGAAAAAACACCCAAACAACTTTTGGCACAGAGTCAAAAGCTACTAAAAGAATCAGGTTATTATCGTGGTGGTATTGATGGAGAAACTGGACCACAAACTAGCAATGCAGTTAAAACATTTCAATATGAGAATGGTTTAGAAGTTACTGGTGAATTAGATTTAGAAACTAGAACTAAGCTAGGTGATACTCGTAGATTTACTCAACGTCCAGAAATATCTGATACCAATAATCCTCTTCTTTCTTTCATAGCTAAAGGCGAAAGCGGTGGTTACGGTGCAGCTAATGACTATAATGATAATACAAAAAAAGTAACCTTTGGAGTAAGAGATAGTTATTTTTCTGAAAGATATGGTAAGCCAATAGATAAACTAACTGTGAGCGAGATACAAGACATACAATCTGGTGGCTATGGAACAAGAGAAGTATTTGCTGTAGGAGCCTATCAAATGGTTCCTAAAACATTTAATGCAGCCGTTAGAGCATTAGGGTTAACAGGTGATGAAGTGTTTGACAAAGAGCTTCAAGACAGAATGGCTATAGAATACTTAGCAGGAAGCAAAAGACCAAAGCTACAAGCTTGGTTAAGAGGCGATCAAAATGCATCTAGGACTGAAGCTCATGAGGAATTAGCTAAAGAGTGGGCCTCTATACCTATAGGTAAGCCAGTAACACGTAAAGGTCAAACTATGGAAAGAGGGGAAAGTTACTATAAACCTGAAAATAACGTAGCAAACGCACATACAGCAGAAGAAGTTGAAGCATTACTAGATTCGCTTAGACCAGAAAATGTAGGTGTGGCTGGTACGCCTAGTATGTATACAGGAATGATGACAAGCCTTAGACCAAAACCTAGACCAGAGAAGAAATAATGTTTGGATTACCACTAGAACTAATAACAATGCTTGGCTCCACCGTACTAGGTGGGGTGATGTCCATATGGGGACAGAGCATGAAGATGAAACAAGAGCAGAACAAGATGCTCATGGAACGTGCCAACGCTAATGCAAGCTTTGCAGCAGAAGCACGTAACGCTGGAAAGAATGACAAACACTTTGCATGGACAAGAAGACTTATTGCATTATCTGCAGTCTTTGCTATAATAGTGTTGCCGAAGTTGGTTGCTGTGTTCTATCCAGAGGTAGGTGTATACGTAGGTTACACTGAAATACAGGTAGGCTTTCTTGACTTTATCTTCGGACCAGGCGAAGAGGTTATTAAATGGAAGTATGCCCAAGGATTTGTAATAACACCACTAGACACGCACATAGTATCTGCTATAGTAGGCTTATACTTTGGTGCAGGATTTACTAAATAGGAAAAGATTATGGCAGCAGGACGCTTTGATAGACCAATACCAGGAATGTCTATGACTTCACCATTAGGCAAGTACCCTTATGAACGGCCACCAGAAATGGTTGATGCTGAAGAGGTGTTGCAATACTATATGGATAGGATAGCAGACGAAGAGGCTATAGATGACATTGCTATGGTGTGTGACATGGGTGTACCACTAAAGCCTATCGTACAATCTATGTTAACAGCTAATCAGATGGAGGGCAAACACTCTATAGATGTAAGTCTTATTATAGGACCATTGCTACACGCATTCCTGAAAGGAGCTATAAAAGCACAGACAGGTATAGATGTAAAAGACGATGATCGTGACTATCAAAAAGAAGCAGACGAAAGAGAGATGCAGAAGTTTAAGGCTCTTACTATGAAGTACATAGCTGACATTGATAAGCAGGGTGACCCAGGTGTAGAACTATTGAAAGATATAGTAGAGCCTGAAGCAGCACCAGAAGAACCAGTAGAAGAAAAGCCTATGGGCTTAATGGCAAAGGGTTAGTATAATGGCATTTGATTGGAGAGCATTTACAGGACAGCTTGCAAGTGGACTAGCTTCTGATATACGTCAGAGAAGAGTTGATGCTAGAGAGTTCGAAGAAGAACAAGAAGATTTAGCTGAACGTAACCTTTCTAAGGTACAGAAAAATAAACAGTTAGCAAATCAAGCTGCACAACTAGGGCATAGAGCTAGAGCGTTGGGCGCTACTGATGCACAAATACAGAATGCACTAAACTCTGGTATGAATGGTATAGCCGACTTCTATAACAAGCTACAATCAACAGTAGAAGAAAAAGGTGTAAAGACTTTAGGCAAGGCTGACATAGATGCTATTGTAAATATGCCAAGCATACCTGATGTAGACTTTGAGTTTGCTGATGGTCAATTAGCTGAACAGACACGACAGCTTTACGGTTTCTCTACACCAAAGGTAGAAAGAGGCGAGACTGATACTAATGTATTTAAAACACTGTTTGGGTTTGATGCAAAGGATCGTGCAAAGGCAAGACTACGTAACAGACAGTTGGCTGATGGTATGACTATTGCTGAGATAAATGCTGCAGCTAGACAGGGTGAGTATGAGTCCCTCTTTCCTAATGCGACTATGACATTTACTGATGTTAACTTCTTTGGTAAGAAAGACTTGAGAACTTTTACTAGAGATATAAACTCTGCTATGAAATCAGCCGTTACAGATCCCAATAACAAACTTGCTATTGAACAGGCTGGAATAATTGAAGCTAGTAAGTATGATTTCACTAATCAAGATGCAGAAAACTTTATGTCTTTTGAGAAAAAGGACGAGATTATAGCTAAAGCAAAATCTGAAAAAACTACCCTACTTAAACAAGAAGCTGCAAAACTTATAATAGAAAATGCACTAGATACTTATTACCTTCCAGACTTACTAAACAACGAAGCATTCAAGAGAATGGTTGAGACTACTATGGGTCCAACTTACTTGGCTGAGATACTTGCAGAAGCAGAAGAACTTGATGAAAACTTAGCAGAAGAAAATCTACCACTACCACCAGAGCCTACATCAACAGCTACTTCTGATGCTAATGAAGCGGCTGCTGCAACATTTGAAACACCAGAAGGAGGAACAGACGATAGCCAAGCAGAAGGTAGTGAAGAAGCGGAAGATCCCGAAGAGATCCCGTCCGATCCAGAAGCTCAAAAAGAAGCGTTACTTGCTCTCACTTTCAGAAAAAGACCGAATGCAATAGATGCTCGTAGAAGACTTTGGGATAAAGATCTTGAAGGAGTAGTAAATCCTGATGATGGTAAGGTAATTATTGCACCCCCAAGACCTCCTGAAGGTGGAGAAAAAACAAAAGATCTTATAACAACGGCTGGATTATTTGGGTTTGAGTCGCCAGTAGGATCTAAGAAAGTTACCGAGGCTGAATACTGGGATGCAACGTACGGTGACACACATGATCCTTCAACTGGACTACCATTAAATATGGAAAAACTTTTAAATGCTGATCCAAGGTTAGTAAGGTAATTAAATGGCTGACTATTATGAACTACTAAAGAAAGACCAAGAGAGGTTTGGCGATTCCCCTACGCCTATCAATATGGTAGAAGAAGAGGATGATGAAATCCTTGACTCTGGAGCCACCCTCAAGAAGGATGACTTGAAAAAGGGTAGGAACCTAAACGACATACGTAACTACATGATAGAGCGTAAGGGTGTGGACTATAAGATGATGGACGCTGATCAAGTTGTTGATGACTTTGTAGAACACATGCGCTACTTCAATGCCAATACCGTTTCTACTGCAGGTGAGGTAAGGTTTGTTAATAAGGCAAACGCAAAACAAAAAGAGGCAGCTAGAAGAGCGTATGAAGTATATGATAGATTAGGTAATGTATTTCAAAACGATGGTGTCTATGGTGCAATAGATGGTGTCAAGGATTATGTATTTGCTGCAGCTACAGATCCTACTAACTACATAGGTGTAGCTACTGGTGGTATAGCACGTGCTTTTGCAGGTGGATCACGTTTGTTTGGTAAGAAAGTTATTGCTGACTCTGTACGTAAAGTCCGTATGGATGCTATAGCTAGTGGTGCAAACAAAGCTGCTGCAAACAAAGCTGCCCTTGCTGCTGGTAGAGAGGCAGTAAAGAGAGCAGTAGCTGCTGGTGTAGGTAAAAGAAAAGCTTCTAAGGTAGGAGAAAGAGTAAAGGATCGTGTCTATAGAGATGGACGCAGAGCGTTGGTCAAGCAAGCTATGGACGAGGAACAGCAAAGCTTACTTGATAGAGCTAGTGGCAAAGCTCTCAAGGCTACACTGGGTATAGATGCAGGAGCAGCAATGCTTCAGGATACTATGGTGCAAAATGCTGAAATGGAAGTGGGCGCACAAGAGAAGTATAGTGCTATGCAGACGGGCTTATCTGCTTTACTTGGTGGCGTAGCAGCAGGAGCGCAGTTAGGCTTTGGTAAATTCAAGGGTGCATCAGGTTTAGCTGATGAACGTGATCCTATTGAGCGTGTATCTAATATCGCAGTAGAAGAGTTGTCTCCTATATTCAAACAGAAAGATATGAAAGTAGTAGCAGCCTCTATGAAGAAAGAGATAAATGCTTGGAATAGAAAAGTAGAAGATGGTCAAGATGCTACAACTGCAACTATGCCAGCCGACTTGATCAAACATATTATGTTAGGCGAAGATAATAAGGGTGGACTAGCTAAGATATTCAAAGATAGAAAGATGCGTTTGTCTCGTAAGAAAACAGTATCAGATGTAATGACTAACGTTGCTACGTTTTTACCAGATAAACAGCTTGGTGAAATAAATAAACTTATGAGAGAACATACAGGTCTTAGCATAGGTGAGACTGCAACAGACGGTACACAATTAGGAAATTTATTAGCTAAGGATATAAGTGCTGCTGGTCAAACCTTGAATGTAATGAGCCAGGTGCGTAGGACATTAGACTCTAGTTTGGTTGCTGCCAGTGAAAGACTTACAAAGACACTAGACGAAGTAAACACCAAGGAAGAAATGGGTGCTGAACTTAAGAGAGCAAAGAAAGCAGAAGGACTAAGGTATGGTCAGTCTGTATGGAAACGCTTGCTTGTGTCCTCCCCTGCTACAACAGCAGTTAACGTTGCAGGTTTTGGTCAGTACTACATAGGTCAAACTGTTGCTGACTTGTTTAACTTTACAGGACTAATGACTAAAGGATTGGGTCAACTGTCTCTAGGTAGAAGAGCAGGAGCAGAAGAAACATTTAAACGTGCAAGAGCTTTGACTGCTATACAGGCACAGAAGTTGAGAAACTTTGCAGACCCATACACTACTCATGATACCTACATGAGGCTACTAGATGAACACCAAGATGCACGTAAGCTTCTCTTTGAAACAGTCTCTGGTGGCATAGAAATAAAAGGTGCTAGATATGGCATAGACCCTAAGAACAAACTATATAGAAACATAGAAGCAGGTGCTAATGCTGCTGCTGATGCTTCAGGTGTACGTGTACAGGATAGCTTTACCAAGTCGCAGATGTTTATAACAGAGATAGATAAGTATCTACGTATCTCTAAAGATGTTACCTTGAAAGAAGCGTTGATGTCTGACGAAGCTTATATAGATGACAACGTAATGCAAGCTGCACTGGATGCTACTCTAAAGTCAGTATACTCAAAAGACTACACATCAAAGGATCAACCACAGCTACTAAGATCTACAGCTAAGTTGGTTGAGACAGTATCAAACACACCTGGCATAGGTACTATACTACCCTTCGGTAGATTTATGAATAATGTGGTTGCTACATCTTATCAGTGGTCTATCTTTGCATCCCCTGACTATGCTGTTAACGTTCTTAGACGTATGTACAAAGGAGAGAAAGCATCCCTACAAGAAGGTGAAGCTCTGGCTCGTATGCTTGTAGGAACTACTGGTGCTGTCATGGCTATGGAGTACGACAAGAGTAGACAAGAAAAGAAACTAGGTGTGTATGAAGTTGAAGGACCAGGCGGTGCTATCATTGATGCCAAGAAC
>Ga0208159_1000970_pt1 | contig 10993 bp, 25 predicted proteins | sample 9_EtaG_FD_184082 | JGI IMG/M metagenome (GOLD analysis project Ga0208159, IMG submission 184082) | Marine viral communities from the Subarctic Pacific Ocean - 9_ETSP_OMZ_AT15188 metaG (SPAdes) (version 2) | ecosystem: Environmental > Aquatic > Marine > Oceanic | place: Pacific Ocean | collected... | reverse complement strand
TGACCATAGTATATTTCATAGTTCTCATTGAAATCTCCTATCCTCCAGTTCTTAAATATAACACCCTCTTGCTTTTCCAACCAAGCTCCCATTATCTGATGAACATATTTTTCTGGTCTTCTTCTTCTTATCTCTTGTATCTGATTCAGGAACGATAAAGATAAATTATCTTTGTTGTCTAAGTAAGTTGTGTGTATGTAGGTGATGCTTTGTTTCATACCATTATATCCGTCAGGAACATCTCTGTTCTGAAAGAACCTTCCAAATATCCAATGCTCTTTTGTTGTTGGGTTAAGTATTAATATAACCCTATTGAGTTTATTCTTCACCCTAACAGACTGATCTATCTTATCAAAGTCATCTTCGTTTGTCAGCTCTTCAGCTTCATCAAGTACAAATGTAGTTATTGCGTTTAATGATTTGAGTGCAGCAGTTTGATTTCCTGACGCTGTTCTAATTCCTTTAAACAATATACTTGATTGTGTTTTAATATTTGTGATCTCGTCTTTAGTTATTCTAAAGTCCTCGACCACACCCATAAGCTCTAGCTTCTCAATAAACTCTGGGATAATGGATGATGCTGCTGAGACCATTGTATATCTTGTAAACAATATCTTGTGACCTCTTTCGTAAGTAAGCAGCAATAAGAATACATTTACTGCAAATGATTTACCACTGCCCCTACCACCTGTAACTATAAAATATCTTGATTGATTACCAAAAGCTTGGTACTTGCTATTCAGCTTCGGTGCTTTCATCTATATCTATTGTTTTCTCTTGACTTCCCTCAAAGAAATTCATTATGGATATATCTACCTTTTCTGCATTACCACCTAAGTCAACATAATCTTTTGGCTTACCATAAACATACTCAACGATCATCTTACGGTCAAACTGTGAGTCTCTTGCGTTCTCAGCTATAAGTTTCCAGAACTCTTGCTCAGATCCGTATATCTGTCTTATAGCGTCTGTAGCCAACACTTTTGACCTATTGCGTTTAGCGACATTCATTTTACTAGAACTAGCCAGAGAACGCCTTAAAACAGCGTCTCCTGGCTTCTGACCGTTATTCTTTCTACCGTCAGTAGATTTCATATACTTTCTTACTGTTTTCTTTCTAGGCATTTTGTTTTATATATATGCTGATATGTTTTCCAAATCTTATCACTCCAATTAGTCTTGGTATATAGTTTTTCACTTTCTGCTTTAGTTCCTTTATACTCCAGTATAATTAAGTAAAGTTTCCCAACTGGCTTTGGATACAACTTGTATCCGTTTTTAAAACACCAAGATACAGCTTCAAGGTTGTAATCTATGTTAAACTTACTTTTATCAACATCCTTGTTGTACGCTTTGTTTCTCATTCATATCCTTGATCATTGTTTTATATTTTACGATCTCTAACTTTAAGTTAATGTTTTCATCAAGCAAATGCTGTTTGCCTTTTTTTGTATTGTTCACAAAGTGTTTATATTCCTGGCTAAAGTTTTTACATAAAGTTGTCAAGTGTTTGTCGTGCTTAAAAATAACTGGCATTACATTATTTAAAGAATGAATTACAGATGTGTGATGAACCTGTAGGGAGTCAGCTAGTGTTTTCAAACTATTTCTTGTGTGTTTTTTTGCTAGGTAAAAATACACAGCTCTTGCGTAAACAAAACATCTTTGTCTTGTTTTATAATCTAAATCTAATTCTGTGTAATTTTCTACGAACGATTTTATTTGTGATAATTTCATATTGTTAATTAATTTGTGACAAACCTATGAAAAATTTTGCTGACTTTATAGCTAAATATATTCCTTCACATTCTTCATACAATTCTAAGTCCTCAAAAAACTTCAAGGTTCTTTCGCATTCCTCGATGGTAGAGCCCTCTGCTAAATCCTCTACTGTGAAATCAAAATATAATTTTGATAACGGGTCATTAAATTGCAAAGTATTTGACATAATTTGCAACTGCCTTTTTAACTTTTCGTTCTCCTGATCTAAGAAAATCCTCTGTAACCTCATCCGTCTTTACCTTTTTTGTACGCTTATCTATTATAACAAATTCAAAGGTTTCTTTATCAAACAATTTCATATACAGATATGCTTGCATATCGTAGCCATAAAAATATTTATTGTAATCCCAGTTATCAATATCGCCAGTAGTCTTTATGTCAACCACCCTGTCATTACACAATAAATCAGCCTTTCCTCTAAAAGGTAATCCAAAAACATAGTTTATGTTTGGAACTTCAGGTTTGCCATTTTCAATTAAATACTTTGACCTACTGTGTTTAAGAATATTATCTTTAAGATCTTCTGCCCACAGCTTCTCTTTATAAAGCATAACTTCCTTTTTAGATAAAGCAAACTGCGACTTGAACTCTTTGTTTCTTCTTGTGCCCACATCTACAAAATCATAATACTCATCCAGCTTATCTGCTTCTAATACAGTGACGTGAAAAAGCCTGCCGTCTCTAAGCGGTTTAAGGTTTGAGTTAAGAGCAGCGTCCTCAAACAAATAGTCCTCAACGCTTTCACATAGTTTTTTGCAAGATGATGATGATAAACAATTAGCACCTAGATACCCATAATAAAATTCATTATCATACATCTTCTTTATTATCTCATCTCTGTCCCATTCGGAACCGTCAAGTAGTCTTATTGTCTTCATAATAGCTTTGTTGCTTTATCAACACTTATGTAAGCTACAGTCTTTTCAACTCTTTGCCTATTGTTGAAGTTAGTAGTAGCTGGGTTTTTCGTATTGACCTCCCACCTAGGTTCAGCTAAGAAAAGGTTATAACAAAATATACCTTCAGGTGTACTGCATATGTATAGTGGGGTTTCATCAGACCCAAAACATTCTCTTACCAAATAATCATATTTAGTTTTTTCTATTATCAAATCTTCATAATGTTTCTTCCTACACTTGAGCTCGATCCTATATCCCCAAATGCTTGAGTAACAATCCCACTTAGACATTTTGTGTTTTGATTTTACTAAGTCTGTAAAATGATAAAGTTTTAGATAGTTAAACAATTCCTTCTCATTACTAATAGTTCTCATATAGTTTTTTTAATGGGTTGTATACGTTTGATACAAAGCAAGAGCTACAACCAGTTCCTCTTTGATAAGCACTAAAAACCCTATTATATATGTTTATACACCTTGTAACTTTGTCAGCCGACAACACACTACCTTTTGTGTTGAATAGTACATCTAAATAGTTATACTCTTCTTCTGTTAAACACTTTGGTTTTCTGTAGTCAAACAAACTATTGAGTTTGTCTTTCCTTTCATCACAACCACAATCTTCTCCAAATGCCCACTTAACAGCTTTCTTTATTCCTGTAGCTTCAGTTATTTTTTCTATATCGTCACCAAGTCCCTTAGACTTGTTGTCGAAATTCTTTTTCCATTCTTTATATTCTTTTGTTCTTTTATCTTTTGGTTCTTTCATATTATTTAATTTTATCGTAATCCTTGTTGAAGAAATCTGCAACATCTTCTCCAAACTTTTGCTCTATAATTATTTTATAATTCTTACAGGAATTATAAATACTTGTTAGCGATATGCCTGTTTCACTTGCAATCTTTCTCAAACTTTTATCTGTATAATAATATAATCTAAAAAGCTTTTCATCGTACCAATGCCAAGTTTTTATTTCATTGTCAATTTTGTCAATTAGTTTTTGATGAGCCTTTTCAAATGAGATCATATTTTTTTCATCATCAATGGATGTCGTTAGGTTTAACGGGTAATAGTTTACGTTATTGCTGTCGTCAAAACTATCATAATCCTGGTACTCTAATCTTGTATTTTTCTTTTCTGCGTTCTTGTGTTGGTAATACAGATTTTTAATTGTGACGTATATGTATAAGGAATTTATTTTACCATTGACTTTTATTTTGTCAATGTCTTTTATGTACTTTAATATTCTAAAATACATAAGTTGTACTAGGTCATTTGCTAAATGTTCATCTTTACAAATAGAGAGAGCAATCCTATACCACTCTTTATTTCGTTTAGATAATTCATTTAGTATCATTTTCTATTTCTTTTTGCAAATTGGCTAGTGCTCTCCAGGCAACTTTGGTAGAATGTCTAATTCCGTCAGTGTCAAAAGTGCCAGCTTGCAACAAATGTCTAGTAAGAGCATCAAGCTCATCACCAGACTTTGATCTATCCCAATGCAATCTTTTATGTGGATTATGTTGCTGGTTACCTTTGTAACTACATCTAGCAACTTCTCTTATTGCATCTGGAAAATAATTAAGGACACCTGAATAAACTGGTATTTTTTTTCTATCCATCTGCCTTAATATAATAATTTTAATTGAATTTTATATTCTTCTCCGTAATATTTTTTTAATTCCTTGACATAACATACGCTTGAATCGTTTTCAAACACCACACCTTCCAAAGCGTCCATAAACGCTTTGTTGATGTTGTCAAGTAAATCTGGAGTTGCTATTCTGTAAGTAAACTCTTCTTTTTGTTTCTTACGCCACTTGGTAGGATACTTGTAGATATAGTGTAAATACTCAACTGTAATTGGCGTACTGTGTTTAACAATCTGAAAGTCTTCAGGTAATTGAGATTTAGTTTGCTCAACAATAGCTTTTTTATATTTTATTATATTTTTTGGTGTATATGTGTAGCCCCTTTTGGACATTCTAACTGATTGATGGGCTACTGGTCTAATATGATATGTAAGTGTTAATTCCATAAATCTGTTTTAAATTCTAATTTACTTATATGTTTTTCTAAATCACTGATTTCCTTTAACAAGCCTAACATTTGTCTTGGCTTGAACTTTACTCTACCTTGTCCTTTGTAATAACCTGGTGTTTGTGAGTAGCAAGTATTGACAATAATAAATTGTATTAATTTTTTTCTATACTCTTTGAAGTATCTAATTTCTTTATCAAGATCCATTTGACTTTATATTTAGTAATGAATCAATTTTATCTATAATTCTTGGGTAACCATCTCTACAGACTTCAAAACTAAAATCCTCAAAAGGTACACTTCTGCTTCTTTTGCAAGAAACCTGTACTATATTATCGTCTTGTTCATTTACTTGTAGTTTGATTTGTGTTTCGGTTTTTTTCTCTAGTGCAGATCCTAAATGACCTGTAGGTTTATCGGAGTTAAAATTACTGTGTATTACACATACAATATGTATATTATATTTTTCAGTCCAGTACATTATTTTTTGTACAAGTTCATTTGATTCCCTGATGTCGTTAACATCAGAAACTAAATCAGCCACACCATCAATAACCATTAGTCCAACCTTATCGTAATTCTTTTCAAGATACAATTCAATAAATAAATTTCTATCAACTATATCTAAAGTTCTGAGTCCGTATGTATCGTAGAAAGAGTTATCAGTTTGACCCATATCTATCACTCTTCTAAATACTTTTTGTGCGTGGAACTTACCTTGCTCTGTGTCAAAGTGTACAAGCTTTAAATCTCCTCTGTAACCAACTAAGTCACCTGTAAAATTTGTTTGACCTGTTAAATAACAGGAACATAACATAGATACTAGAAACGTTTTCTTGGATTTTGGAGCCGCTTGTATAAAAGAAAAATTACCATAAGTGCCAATAGGAACAGGGTAATGGTTTTCACCACTTTTATAGTAGCCATAAGATATAGCAACTGGAGGATACTCAACTCTTTCATTAGGATCAATGTATACTTTTTTGGTTAAACTAATAAATTTATCTTCAAGATTCATAAAAGCAAAAAAAAAGGGTGGACATCTCTGCCCACCCCTAAAACAAAACACAAAACTAAAAATCTACTGTCTCTTGCTGTGAGCTTTTGCCAGTAGATATATTACCGTCAGTCCAGACGACTTTACCGTTTCCAAGATAAGACTTGGGAACTTCCTGATCTCTCTGTTCCTTACTTCTATTGTAGTAAACAGAAACATTTTGACCGTATTGATTTAATTCATCTCTAATAGATAAATCAAGATTTAAATACCTTCCGTCTTTTAGTTTAGACTTGTCTATTTTTTTTATATCTAAAGATATACTTGCGATTGTTGCCATAAGTTATGTATTAATTAATTGAGACATAGCTGAGTCTGATACTGTGTATTTGTCATACACATTATCTACACTACCACCTGAACTTAGATATTGTTTTACTTTATTAAAGTTCGGATGTTTAGGTGTCAGCATTTCTTTTTTTACAGGTTTCTTCCCGTGATCGTTAGTAGCATCTGCATCCTTGGTATCGTCTATCAAGAATAAACCGTTTAAGGCATATTTTCTTGCATAGCTAGATGATGCACCGTAAGACTGTGCAACATCCATTCCTTTTTTATCAGGATTGATACCAGCTTGAGCTGTTACTGTTAACGATTCGTCACCATTTGTAATTGTAGCCGTAGCTTCACAATACAATGGGTCGCTATTTATCTTGTCTGTAAGCGTCAATACTAAACCTTCTGCGTTTAAGAGTGGCTTAACAGACTCTAAGATATCTTCGCAAGATCGGTAATTATAGTTACCGAACTTATTGCGTTGATTTTTTGGGGCTTTCAGCTTTTGCTGGATAGCCACAAGTTTTGTAATTAGTGATTTCATTAAAACAAATATATAATAAATTATTAAATATCAAAATCCTCATTCAATAGCATCTCTGCTTTTTTATGGTCTACATCTGATTGTAAACTATTATTGTAGAATGCTATAGTTACTAAACATCTTTTAAATTCTTTTATTTGGTTTTCACTTAAACAACTAATTTGATCTAATAGTTTTACGATTTTAACATAGTCGTTTAGGTACTCTTGTTCTGTCATAAAATTCTAAGTTGCTGTTTATGGTTATTAAATCTTTCTGTGGCTAATTTAAAATAATTTTTATCAATTTCAAACCCATCTAAATTATATCCTAAATTGTGACAAGCAATAGCAATACTTGCAGAGCCTAAATGTGTATCTAATATTTTATAATCTTTTTTTGCGTATCTGACAAGTAGATCTTCATATAAAGATACTGGTTTTTGACAAGGATGTATTCTATGTGAATTATTACCTCTTATGGTAGAATGCCTTAATATTTTTGGCACTTTGTCAAATGATGTCCAAGCTAGCTCGTGCATAGAAAAATTCAAGTCACCTTGTTTTTTATCCCATACTATCCAATCCCTTGCGTTAGGTAGATAATTTGCATAATAATTAGCACCAAATATTATTTGATTTTTACTCACCCTAAACAACTCATTAAAATATTCTTGCGTTGGTATATTTTTATTCCAGTCTATATTTTTTGATTGTTTTCCAAACCTTTTAGATCCCTGCATTCTATCTTTTATACCATAAGGCGGATCAACAATAGCCAAATCGTATTGTTGATCAGTCATATTAAACATAGCTTTCACACAATCTTGATGGTATAGTTTAATTAACATACCCAAATATATTACTTTTTTTTAACAACGCTTTTTAGGCGTTGTTAAATAATATATTATATTATATATATAATATAATTTATTTACTTATTATATAATATATTATATAGGGTTTATGTAGAATTTTTTATTTACAGGTCGATAATACCATATTGAGTCTGGCTTCAAATCATCGTTATCTACATAAATTCTGTTGTCTGAAAAAGCTATTCTAGTAAATCCTACTTCCAACAATGCAGTCATTATTCTATATCTTTTGTAGTTGTTTTGACAGAATATTTCACAAGCTCTGCCCAATAAATGTGATGAATTGTTTAGCTCGTTTTTTCTTGTTTGCCCGTCAGGAGACACATAACCTTTGACTATTTTAAACTTGATCTTACACAAATGCCTGGCTTCATCTAACATCATTAAAAACTCTCTGTCCATATAGTGATAACCAGTTTCACCATACCTTGAATAAGGACAATCAAATTCGTTGTATGTAAAGTATTTAAGTACGATAACTTGTTATTTACCTTGACCTATATATTTCTTTTTGTATCCTGTTTGGTTTCTTGATGCGTTTTTAGAGTGCACGCCAGGTCTTTTCTTTTTAGTTCTAAATTGATGTATATAACCTGCCTTTTTAGCCATTCTTACCTTTAAATATGCTTGTAGCTTTTTCTGTAGTTCGACCTCCGAAATATGCTAATACAACAGCCATCATTACTTTTTCAAATGTATCATTCCAAGTTGAGTTAATATGAAATGGAACGTTGTCAACACTGTCTAATATACCAGCAAAGGAAAAGATCACAATACACCAAACTAAAACAAGCGGTCTAACATTCTTGCTTAACCAACTGTCGCTTGCAGCGTCAGCTTTCCATCTTGTTGTGATTGATTCAATCTCTTTATTTTGTTGATCATAAATTATTTGCTGTAGTTTTATTTTATCATCATTTGATATTTTAGATTTACCTATCTCAGCTATAGCTTCTTTTGGGCTTGTAACGCCTTGTAATACACTTCCTAGTGTAGGGTTGATTAGACCTGCTGCACCAAGCAGCATTTTACCAACTGTAGTTTCACCAAATTTCTTTTTACTCATATTACCACCATTTTATGTGTAAAACAATAAAAAATAAATATATATTGAGTTCATTGAAATCATCAACATTGTCCTTTACAAAGTATGAGTAACCGAGCAATAAGCCAACTTCTGCTCTGTTTATTACTCTAAACTCGACATTATACATTTGTTATGTCAATATATTTTACACCGTTTTTATCTCGAACAGCTTTTAGTATTCTGTTACGATTCTTTTCTTTGTCTACATAAGATATATGTAGCCAATCAGGGTTTTCTTCGTTTCCAAATTCCCATATCATTTGATCAAAGTCTAAATTATCTTTAATCCAATAAAACATTTCTTTGTTAGTTTTGTGACCATACACATCATCTATATCAACAGCTTGACCCTTACAATGTTGACTTGATATTTTTGATCCCAGCGCAAGGCATAAATCAGGACTGCGATAAAAGCTTGTAATCTTGATTGGTCCACCTACCCAAGATCTAAGAGGTTCAAATATATTATCAGCAAGCATTTTCATATTAACAAGTGCTTTGCCGTTTGGGGTATTATCTATACCCAAACGCAAAGCTGTAATACTTTTAGTTGCTTCTTTTTCTGATATATGTTCAGATATCATAATTTATTAGTTTGTTGCAACTCTTGTATATCTGCTTTTATCTATAACCTGTTGTATTTCGCTTACAGGTGTTTTTATAGATAGTGATATACCAGCATCCCATCTACCTATTAAGTTGCGTTCTCTATATAAAAAGATAACTGGAACTGATTTAATTTGGTTTCTAATTGATTCTTTTTGTTCTTCTAGTAAAGCTCTAACGATTTTAGCACCTTTGATTTTATTTAGGTCTTTATAGTCGTTTCTATTATTCCACGAGCTATTTATATGTAGCACTGTGTAGTCTTGTGCACTAGCTGTTGCATATACAAAAAACGCAATCAGGACAAATATTTGTTTCATCTCTGTATAATTTCATATAGTTTTTCATCTATTTTATCTAGTTTTTCCGAGTTCTCTTGCACTTGTTCTGCTGTATTCTCAATAGTCTCCCTAATAAGCTGGTCCTTTAAGTCATACTCTGTTCTAGTAAGCTCGGGTTTAGGCAATTCTTTTGCTAGCTCTATCTCAGCAGTTAATGTGAAATAAAGTCCAGCAAGTGAGATTGCACCAGTTAAAATTAAACCTATAGTTTTAAGATCAAGTTTTACTTGTGTTTCTTCATTTATTACTTGGCTCATCTTCTTTAATTTCTTCGTAAGAGCCATCTGAAACATTAATACTAACTTTGCCGTATTTTTCTTCGAGCTCCTTTCTTAGATTATTATATTCTTGCATTACTGTTGTATATGTGTTTTTAAGAATATGCGTATTTAACTGAATACTACCTAGTTCCAATTTTATACTTGTCATTTGTTGCTCGTAATTTTGTATTTTCTTTAACTCTTGTTCTTCTATTTTTTTGCTCATAATATTATATTTTTTTGTCTAATATAATAAATTACCAGTCAGGACGCAAAACAATGTCTACTGGATTTTCTTGTAACTCTATTTGACCTTTTAGGTTTAGCTTCATACTGTCTACGTCTAAACCTGCTTCTAGCCATTTTACAACATCTTCTTTTTTGAGATCTTTGTATTCTATAAAGTCATCTTTATCATACACAACCGAGTGTGTACCAATCATATTAGCCATATAATCGCCTTTTGACGCATTGTAACCCCAGTGCACGTTATATATAACGTCACTGTGGTCGTCCTCTTTAATTTTTGCATCAAGTGCATTTATTTGCCATTCATAATTTAATTTATTTGCCATTTTTATTTATTTATTAATTAATTTTATTTTAACAATTACCACCACCTATTATTGAACCATTACTGCCTACTTGTATAAATTTATTTGAACTGCTACCGCCACTTGTAAATACTTGATAAAACCCAGTCGCTGCTACTAAACTGCCAGAGGTGTTTTGAAATGCGGTATATGTTCCGTCTAAAGAATCAGGAAACAAATTATTACCGTCATTATGATAGTAAGGTCCACTTGGTATACCAGACAAACAAGCATCATTTGAGCTTGAATTACTAAATATAAAATCAAAAGCTGTTAATGATACGTTTTGTTCATAACCCCTGAATTCACTCATAGATTGTGGATTTGAACCATCTGGTCTATTAGTAACTGGATTTAGTAAATTTACTGCTGGGTAGCTTGTGCCAGATCCACTTGTATTACCGCCACTTAATCTTGATAAATCTGATAAATGTATAGGGCTAGTTATTGTTCCGCTAGATGTATAGCCAAAACCTTTTCTTTCTCTAGCTAACTTTAACATTTCAATACTGCCACTTGTAGGTACTGCCATTACTTAATTTGTTTTTTAAGTTCTTCTATCTCTTGTTTTAAATCTTTTATAGCTTCAATCAAATATCCAGTTAAGTTGCCATAAGCAACACTTAAAGTTCCATCATTATCAGTCACTAAT
>Ga0208159_1000969_pt1 | contig 11015 bp, 7 predicted proteins | sample 9_EtaG_FD_184082 | JGI IMG/M metagenome (GOLD analysis project Ga0208159, IMG submission 184082) | Marine viral communities from the Subarctic Pacific Ocean - 9_ETSP_OMZ_AT15188 metaG (SPAdes) (version 2) | ecosystem: Environmental > Aquatic > Marine > Oceanic | place: Pacific Ocean | collected... | reverse complement strand
ATTTATATTCGCAGACTACCACTATGCGACAATTTAATTATACCACTATATGTAGTATGTCAAGGTTTATTCTTCTACTAATCCTGTAACTCTACGACCTTGCCTAGCAGCACCACCTGTAGGTGCAAACCTAGATTGTTCTTCTCTTTCTAATCTTCGTATTTCTTCTAGTTCTTCTGGACTTTGGAATACAGCAGCTTCTGTAAATTCTTCTAAACCAAACTGTCCTGCTGGTTGCCTACCTTCTCTAGTTTGCAGTTCTTGTATTCTAGGTATTTCTGTCTGTGCTTGTGTAAATAATCTTCTAGCTTCTGCTTGTGTTAATCCTGATCGTTGTATTCTCTGTGCTTCTTCTAAAGATATAGTAAATCCTGCTCTAGCTGCTTCTCCACCTATCTGTGCTGTTGTAATCTTACCAGAAACAATATCTTCACCAACAGTAGGGTCTAATGCACCTAAGAATATTGACTGTTCATCTAAGTCTATACCAAAGTTATCAGCATAAAACTGTTGTACTTGTGGTATATTTTCTTGTATTCCACGATATACTGCTGCAACTCTTTGTTGAAACTCATTAGCAGATACTTCGTTTTCTAATAAACTAACAAATCTATCTTGCAATATATTTAGTGATGTAGCTCTAGGTATGCCATACTCTGCAAGTGTACCTATGTACGAATCTTCTAATGCAAAGTAAGTAACCTCATCATATCTAATCTGTCCTCGTTCTGTTTTGTTACCAGGAAATATATTGTCATAGTTAGGGTCTTGTCTAGTCTGACTAATAGCTTGTTGTGGATCTCCTGTGCTCTCCCAGTAACCTACAAACAACTGTATAAAACTATCAGGTAAGCCAGGATATAATGCTCTAGCTTTCTGTAATAATTCTTCCATTATGTATTAGCTCCTAATTGTGGTGCAATCTGTCCTTGCCCTATGCTTCTTTGTAAATCATTTAATGCTTGGTCTTGCACTCTCTCTATACCTTGATCTATACCTTTTTCTCTTAATGTAGTATATGCTTTCTCTATGTCATTGTCTTGTACCATTTTTATAAACCAGTCTTGTGTTTCATCTACTTCTTGACCCCACACTTGATTGACTAAGTTTTTATAAGGTTGCACAATATCATTGTAAGTTAAAGTTGGATTTGTGTATTTACCAAACATAGCAAGTCTTTGTTGTTCTAAATATGATTTTAGTTGTTCTTCTGCATCAGGATCAGACCTTAGTAATCCTGCTTTTTCTGCAATTTCTGTATCACTAGCACTACCAAGAGAAGGTCCTAAGTATCTTCTATATAAATCTCTTACTGTTTTTTCTCCTACAGATAATCTATCTAGCGTACCTACTCCAACACCTTCTATAAAGTTGACCATACCTGTATCTCTAGTGCCAGGTTTGTAAGGGTCAGCAAGTAAAGCTATTTGTTGATCTGTATAAACTTGTGTCCACATACCTGTAACTGCTTTGTCTGCTACCCAATTAACTAAAGCATCAGGAGGACTAGCAATACCATTAGCTTCCATAGCAATCTTTACTTCTATTTGTTTGTCTTGAATGTTTTGTGTTGCTTGTTGTGGTTGTGTAAGTAATGTTGTAAGCCAAGTTTTTTGTGCAGTAGTAGATTTTCTGTACCAGTCAGAACCTTCGTATCTTACTTGTGTAGTTTCTGGTGTCCATTGTTCTAATGCTTGTTCTGCTAAAAACTCTATAGCTTCTTGTTGATAAGTAACACCTGTATTAGGGTTTATCTCTGTATCATTTAGCCAAGGGTTTACTCTTTTACCTGCTTCAAAGTTTTCTGTAAATCTAATAAAAGGGTGTTCTACATCATCTGTTAGTTCATCTGTACCACCAACAATAATTCCATATTGGTTTAAATCTTCTAGTGATCCAAGAGATACATTAATCTGTGGACTTGCACCTTGTGTTAATATTCCTGCTTTATAAACATCATTGTTTAATACTTCATACAACATAAATATTGGATTACCATTGTACATTTGTCCATAAGCACCAGGTACTTCGTAACCTAAAAAGAGTTGTCCACCTGCTTCTATCAATATAGAGTTTTGTGGTACATTGTTAAATTCGTTGAGTTTGTCAGATACTACCTGTCCTGGTCCTACTTCTTCTGTACCTTCTACAACTTGTTCTTCTTCTCCTGCTAATGGTTTAGTTGTACTCCAACCATCTGCTTCATATAATGCTAAATCAGATAATAATATTTCTCTGCTTTCTCCATTACGATAAACAAATATTTTATCTTCATTAATTATTGTTTGTTCTTCTACAGATGCTGAACCTAATACATCATTAATAGATTTATCTGATGTATATAAATCTTCATTTTTATCTGGAAACTCATTTAATTCCCAAGCCCATTTAAATCCTTCTGGTTTACCTGGTTTTGTAGAAGTAGCCCAAGAACCACTATCATATCTACCCCAATATAAAGGTCCTTCATCTACTGCACCTGCACCACCTGGTGTAGTTCCACCTGGTGCTGTTGGTATAGTATTTTGATTGTTTTGTTGTGTTTCTTCATCACCTTTAGCATCACCTATTTTTGCTACAGTTTCTCCTGTTTGCACATCAACCATAGAATTAGTAAAAGCATCATATCTTAATGTTCCATACTTATCTATCCACCAATCACTAAATACATTTTCTCCTGGTTTTCCTAATGCTGCATCTATAAAAGCATCTGCTGATCCACCTACATCTGGTTCTACTATGTCATATAAAATATTTAGTCCAGCACCAAATACTTCTTCCATAGCAACACCAACAGCTTTTCCTGTAACTCCTGCTGCTGTTGCTGCTAAATTTAAAAAACTACCTAATCTAGCTGCAACACTTTTATCTGCGTTAAATACTTCAAGTAATGATGTAGTTATTGACTTAGATAGTTTTCTATAATCCTCTGATGTAAATAATCCTTTATTTACTCTGTTTTCTGCTCTATTTAATGCACTACCAAATGCAGTATCTGTTATACCTAATTCTGCATTTATTTTATCTACTTCATATGATGTTGCATCTGCACTAATAGAAGGACCAAACTCTATACCTGCTAATAAATCATTAAATGTTTTTCCTCCTGTAATTCCTGGAGGAGAAGTAAAGAATTTAGGTGGTTGTAAATTTAATAACTGTTCTACTATATCTGGATCAACAAATTCTTTATTACCATCTTTATCATATAGTACTACGGCTTCTTCACCATTTATTGTTGTTGTTTCAAGTCCACCATTTTTAGCTTCTTCTGGTGTCCTAAAAAATAAACCAGAAGCTATCATATCATCTACAGCATCAGGGTTTATACCTGTAACTGGCTTTCCATTTTGGTCGTATAAAGTTACAGTTCCTGTATCTGTAGTTGTATCAGAAACTTCTATTCCTAATATAAAACCTACTTCACGCCTTCTTTTATTTAATTCATCTTGCCCTTTAGCTGCATCTATATATCTAGTAGCTGCACCTCTAGTAAGAGGTCCTATAAGACCATCCAATGGACCAGGGTCAAAACCTGAATTTTTAAGTAAAGTCTGTGCGTTTCTAACATCATCTTTACCAGTTGATGTTGTTGTTTTATCTTCTTCCTCTACAACTTCATCTTCAACAGTTTCTACTTCACCTAATTTTTCTTTTACATCTGCTTGATCTACTGGTTTACCAGCACCTGTTACACCTTTGTTTTCTGCATCAGGAGAAGGTACTCCATTTTTTAAACCTGGTGCTTCATCATATAAGTAAGTAGCTTGTTCATCTGTCAAATTAGGATCAGGGTTTCTTTCTCCATATGGTCCTGGTTGTCCAAGTAAGTTATATGCCATTATCTAACCTCTCTTGCCGAACCAGGATTTTTTGTCATAGGAAATTTTTTTCTACCACCATCACTCATAGCATTAGTTATAACATCTAATACTGTTGCTGCCTCTTTACTAACTATTTCTTCTGGTTTAAATTGACCTTTAAATCCAGCTTGACCATAATCTGGTAAATTCATAGCTGCAACATCTTTATCTATTTTTCCATATAGTTCTATTTGTTCTCTATAATGTTGCATAGCTTTATTTACATAATCTCCAATAGTTGTACCTGTACTATCTTGAATGTTCATAACAGATTCTATACCATTTTGTTTAGCTTCAAATGCAGTAGTTCTGCCTGCAAAGTGTGCAATAGCTGCAAGTTCCCAAGAACCTAAATCATTGTAGTTTCTGTTAAACCAATATCTTGCAACTGCATCTTGTACTCTAGGATCGTTTATGTCTGCATCAGGATAACCAGCATTTGATGAATACCAATCCCAGTATTTTGTTAAAAATTGATATGCACCTACAGCACCATCAGCATTAGTTTGTGTATAATCTACTTTGCCACCACCTTCTGTAAGTGCTATTGCTAATCTAAATGCTTGTAGTTCTCTTGATTCAGACACGTTATCTCCTTGTACCGAGGATAGTACCAAGCATATTACGACCAGTTGTTTGAATATCAGCATTAGCTTGTAACCTATCTTTCTCTTTTTGTATTAAGTTGTTAAAGTTTTCATACAATCTACCTGTAGGAGATACTTCTTGTAATCCTGTTTCTGCAACAACTCCTTGTATATCTTTAGTTCCTATGTTACCTGTTTCTAGTTGTTCAGCAGTAGGACCTAATGCAAGTTCTTGTAACTCTGATTGTTGTTGTGATTGTAATGTTGAATCTGCATAAAACTGTTCTGCTAATAATTTTAATTCATAACCTTTTGGTTGTCTGCCTAAATTTTCTGTAAATAAATTTCTTATTCTTGTAGATACTTCTGCATAATCAGGTGGTAAATAAACAGATACTTCTTCTGCACTTGTTAATGGTTCGTTCTGATACAAAAGTAATGCTTCATTCCAAGCAATATCTTTTTCTCCAGACTTTACTCCCATTCTGTTTTGTCTGCCTAATACTAATCTCATAGCAGTAGCAGTAGAAGAATCAAAATCACCTGGTGTAAAACCACCTCTAGCTAACAATCCACCTTGTATTAATCTAGCTTGTAACGCATATAAGTCCTCTACTGGTAAATTAGCAAAGATATTATATTCATCACCTTCTCTATAAAAGTCTGTGTCAGCAGGATTTCTAGGAGAATAATCGCTAGGAAGTCCACCAATAATCCCTGGTAATGCTTCTGCACCAAAACCAAATAAACCTGATATGTCATCTAATGGATCAGCACCTGCATCTAAACCTGCACTAATTAAAGCACTATTTACTTTTGCAGCAGGTATGCCTTTAGTAATAGCAAATGCTTGTACATCATCTACTGTACTCATTAGCTTCATTTGTTGTATATCATCTTCAGTCAAAAGAGGATTTTGACCTGCTAATGTGTCTTGTTCAACTATTGCTTGTACTAACTTGTCTATATCATTCATTAAAAACCTAACAATTCTGCATCTGATACTTCTTCTCTTAGTTCATTTTCTAAGATACTGTTGTATAGAGGACCAAATTCAGGGTACTCTAATATTAGTTTAGTCGCTAAATCTCGTAAGTATTGTCTTGCTTTTACTAATTCTCTATTAGTTCTTATAGATGATGGTGCATATCCTCTCTTAATACCTTCTGCAACAATCTTGTCATATGCTTGTCTGTATTTACCATAAGCAATAGCAGCATTATTATCTTTTAGTTTATCTATAGGTGTATAGTCTGCTTTTATCCAGCCTTGTTTAAAACTAGATGTACGATCTGGCAAGTATGTTTGACCACCCATTTCTTGTAATAAAAAGTCTGTATCTGGTTTATCTACCTCAAAACCTGCATCTTGACCATAACCCCAGTATTGTTGCATTAACTGTGATTGCTTTGTCCATTTAAGTAACTGTGCAGTTTTAGTGTTTGTATTCATAAGTGTTACTCCACCTACTTTTGTATTACGCAAAAAGTTTTCGTAAGCAATAGAACCTAACAATCTGTTCTTAGCTAATATCCATTGTTCAGGTGTTCTTGGTGCTAGTGTGCCTTCTTCTAGTGCATTGAGGTAAGCATCATAACTAAACTCATTATCTACATCTGTTGGTGTTAAGTAAAATGCAGTAGAGTTAAAGTCCTCATACAAATCTTCATTATTTCTTGCCCATTCAGAACTAAATACTGTTTGTGGTCTAGCAACTACAGACCTAGATTTAGATGTCAGCATAGCAGTAGGATCAACACCAAACTCTTGTATAAATCTCTGTGTTGCTCCATAGTCATCACCATCAGCAGCAGCTTTATAATCTCTGTATGTATCTGCTAACGCTTCTACAAATAATGATTTACCTGACTTTTCTGTAACTGACCACAATGGAGATGCAGCACCTGATGGACCTATTAACTGTGATGCACCTCTAATAATAAATATTTTTTGTGCGTAATTAGTTGCAAGTTTTAATCCTTCTTCTGATCCTTCTGGTGTACTGTCATCAATAGCACCTGCATATATCAATGCTTTGTATGTATCTATAACAGTATTGTTAAATAATCTATTTAGTTCTGGACTGCTTGTACCACCTTTTTTGTATGCTTGGTAAAACTTTTTAAGCCAAGCAGGAAATGGAACTGCACCTTCTAATAAATTTCTTGGTGGTGCAAAGTCACCGAATAAGAATTGATTTATCGCACCCTCTTCAGGAAAGTTTTTTCTAAAGTAACTAGCAGGTACTCTAATAATTGGACCTATACCTGGCATTATATCTGCAACTAAGTTAATAGATGATACATACACAGGAAATGATGCTTCTACACCTGTGTCTTGTAATTCAGGAAACATATGTTTTTGTATAAGACCTGTGCCAGGATATGCAAACACTTCCTCACCATTTACAGGATTAGTGTAAAAGAAACCTCTTTGCCCTGTTGGGTCTGCTAATGGGTTAGGCTCACTACCACTTTGCACTAGCTTGTTAAGGTTTACTAAGTTTTTACCACCTGCTTTACTTGTAATGTCTGTCCAAGTTTTAAATATTTCTAGGTATGCTTCTAAGAATGGAAATGCAAATCTAAGTGAATCTCCTACAACAGTTCGTTCAGATATATCGTAAAGTAATTTTTTAGTCTGTGTCAAAGCATCAGAAGCAATCATCTTGTCGTATATTTGTACATCTGTAATAGCTTCTTTAGGTCCAGAATATCCTGCACTATTTATTTTTTTCAAGTAACCATCAAGTATTGGGTCATACTGTGTAAATTCTTTTAATGATTTGTTTGCAATTTGTACCATTTCATCTCTAGCATCTTTACCTAAAAACTCTATAGTTTCTGATACTCGCTTCCAGTACAATCTTCTAAAAGCAGGTGATCTTGATAATTTGTTAGTTTGTAATGACATCAATACTTGAAAAGCATTGTTTATTGTTTTTTCATACAATCCTTCTACTTTAAATGTTGGATCAACAAAACCTCTAGTTATACTTGGTAGTTCATCATAATAAGTTCCTATAAAAGAATTAACTAAATCATCTTGTGCTTCTTTAAACAATGGTGCAACTATTTTTAAATCTTCATCTGTTATTTTGCCTTTTATGTAATCATCTGCAATTTGTTCAAAATCTTTATTGCCTATTTTCTTTTTAACTTTATCTGCTTTAGTTTTGCTTTTAGCAATAGCAGCAGTTGCAAAGAAATCCATTTGTTTACCATTAGTAGTTACAAACTTACCTTTGTTAGCTACCATTTCTAATAATTGCTGACTAGCAGAATCTTGTACCCAGTTCAAAGCACTTGTTGCTTCATCTGCAACTACTTTGCCACCAAGTCCTTGATTTACATTTGCTCTAAGATAATATACATACTCTAATGCAACCTCATCAGACTGTAATGCTTTATGAAATGGGTGTGATTGTTCTCCTACAACTTTTTCTAATCTTTCTCGTAAATCTTTATTTTTTAATCTATCTGCAAGTAATCTAAACTCTTGTTGTTTTTGTAATGGTGTTAAACCAGATGCTTCTATTCTTGCAATATCTACAGCAACATCATCATTAATCATTTGATATATAGTTCTAATAACTGCTGGGTTGTAATCTGTTTCTCCTTTACCTACAGTTCTCCATCTACCAGGATTAACTACTTTTCTTCTCATAGTTCTAACATTGTTTAATCCTGTCAAAGCATCATTGTGTGCTAAGTCTGATGCAAAAGAACCACCTGCTGCTTCACCTGGCAACAAAGGATCAACACCTTTTCTTAATTTACCACTATCTTCTGCACCAACAGAACGACCAAACATTCTAGCTACTATTTGTATAGGTGCTAGTGGTGCAAATGATAAACCTCTTGATACAAGTCGTAATTGTTCTTCGCCAATAACTTTTACAGTCCAAGCAGGTTTTAATAAAGCAAGTGGTTTGAATATGTCAGAGTTGTACCAATCTAAGAATTGTATAAACGCTTCTGATTTTTCTCCACCTATTTGATCTACAAGTTTTGTCATATTGCCTTGTAGGTTTTTTGTCATTTGATTAGATGCTTTTATAACTTTATTAAGTTCTGGTAGATATATTGTGTTATTTATTTGTGTGCTAAACAAAGCTCTTGAAACACTATTAGCATCTTCAGGACTAACACCATTAGCTTTTAAAACTTCATTAATTGGAAATTTATTGCCTTGACCATCTATCCCATAAACACCTTTGTTCATATTTGCTGCTATTTCTGCATCATCAGAAAATTGCCTAGATATTTTAGTAGCTTGTTTTGCTACTGATTCCTTAACACCTGAATCTATTAGAGCTTTATAAAAATCTCCTTCAAGCCAATCTGCTACAACTTTATTTAAACTTGCACCTATGTCGCCACCTTTACCATAAGCATCTATTGCATTGTTTAATAATTTATTTGCTAAGTTAGTGCCTTTTGCTGATTCTTTTAAGAATGCTTTAGATTGCAAACCAAATCTATATAAATCTTGTAATGCAGAAGCAGGGTCATTAGCATCTACTAATCTACCAAAAGAAGGTGCAAAATATAATTGCAATCGTTTTTGTAATCCATTACCCCTAATAACTTCTGGTACATACATATTAGATGCTTCTATAAGCCTTGCTGATCCAACACCTTCTGCTTTATCTAAACCATCTTTGATTACTTTTTGTGATAAAAAGTTGTCTAGTGCTACTTCTGCTCGTTTGTCATAAGTAGTTAAGTTTTCATCTTTAATTAATTTTTTAAGGTCTGCATAAAAATTAGCATCTGTAATAGATTGTTTAGTACGAGTTATTATTTCAAAAGGATTGTCTGCATTTTCAAATAATAACTTTTTAAAATCTTTACCTTTACTACCTGCAAGATATTGTTGTAATGTTGGTCCGTGAAATGTACTTCTTATACCTTTAGTAATTACACCTGCATCATCTAATACTTCTGTAACCTTGAACATTTTACTAGCTTGTCTTGCTTGACCTACACCTAGTGTTACCCAGTTTTCTGGTGATGCTATTTGAAAACCAAAGTCTAATGCACCAGTAGCAAACTGTGCTTGTTTAGTACCTGGTTCGTATAGTTCATATCCACCCAATTCCTGAAATACTTTTCTACCAGGAGATACAGATGGATTAAGTCCTGCGTTTTTAAATTGCTGACCTAACTCACCCTGAAACTGTACAATGTTTTCTGCTGTTTCTCTAGCTTCTACATCTATTTGTTCACCTAATACATTATCTAATACATATTGTCTTGCTTGTATTGGGTCATAACCTGATGCAACTAATCTTTTGTATTCATCTGTATCAGATGGATCAGTAGATAGTTTTAGCCAACCTCTACCTAAATCAAAGTTTTCACCAGACCTTATTGCTTCTAACATTCTTGGTGTTCTTAATGTTCCCTTAACTGCTTGTTTATAGGCATCACTAAATGACATATCTGGGTTTTGATCTTGTAATTCTTCTGCTCTAGCTAATGCAGGAAATATAGCTTCGTATATATCTACAAATCCAGTAACAGCACCTCTAACTGTAGGTTTTAGTATATTGTCTATAGGACTACCTATAACTTGAAAAAATCTATTGTTCTTTACTTGTTGTGCTAATGGATTTTCACCAACAAACCTTTTTATTTTATTAAATTGTGTTTCTCTTTGCAGTTCTATTTTCTTAGCAATATCAGTTAATCTGTTGTCATTAAAACCTAAACCCATTTTTGCAGCAGCAGCAATAACACTAGCTGGTAAATTAGGATAAGAGTTTGCAATACTTGCTGCTCTTTCAGCTTCTTCTTGTGATACTACTGGAGATAAATCTTGTTTAGTTTTTAATTCCTGTTGGAAGTTGTCATCAAACAAGTCATCATCAAAACCAAAATTTTTAATGACCATTAGTCAAAATCCACCAACTGAAGTAATGCAGTATCACCTGTCATAGCATACATTTGATATAACAAATCATTTACATTTTGTTGTGGTGGTTGCACAGGTCCTGGTCCTGGACCAAAATCTAATCCTGCTGTTACAGGTTCTGTTGGTCTTTGTGTTGAACCAAATACATCTACATTTGGCATAGGTCTAGGTTGTGCCTGTGACATTGAATCTTTAGGTAATGGTGCAGCCTGTTGTTGTTCTGTTAATGCTTTTTGTTCTCCATACTCTACGCCAGGTATTCTACGAACAGCTTGTGTGTTATCGTTAAAATTTCTAGCAGCAGGTGGTACATTTAAAGCTCTCCTATTTGTACCTCTATTGCTGTTACTCCTCGTTGCCATCTTGCTCCTCATCATCATAAAACATAAATGTAGAACTTATAATCATATAGCCAAAAGGAAAAGCTAAAGGTGGCATTTGATCGTGAAACATTCTAGGTTGGAATACTTCTTCTTCTAATAAAATATCATCACATAACTCATCTACATCATATAAAGAGTTATGTACAATTTCTGCAAAGTCGCTGTTTATATTCATTATCCACCTAAACCTTGTAATAACTGTGCTATGCCTGGTGGAGCACCCTGTGGTGGTAGGGAAGCTCCTCCAAGCAATTCTTGTTCTG
>Ga0208159_1000965_pt1 | contig 11081 bp, 13 predicted proteins | sample 9_EtaG_FD_184082 | JGI IMG/M metagenome (GOLD analysis project Ga0208159, IMG submission 184082) | Marine viral communities from the Subarctic Pacific Ocean - 9_ETSP_OMZ_AT15188 metaG (SPAdes) (version 2) | ecosystem: Environmental > Aquatic > Marine > Oceanic | place: Pacific Ocean | collected... | reverse complement strand
TAAACGATAACATTTTATGAGTATTGATCTTGAATCTATTCAAGAGATGTGGGAGAAAGATTCAAAGATAGACAGAGATAATCTACATGAAGAGTCATTAAATATTCCCTCTCTACATGCAAAGTATTTTGAATTATATAATACTATATTTCTTTTAAGAAAGAAAGCAGAACAACAGCGTAAAAATATTCGCCATGAACGTTATGAATATTTTTCTGGCAAGGCAGATCCTGAGGTGTACATAGAGAATCCTTTTCCAAAGAAGATAAGGGATAAGGATACAATGCAGAAGTATATGGATGCTGATGAGAAACTTTCCAATTCAAATTTGAAGATTGATTATTATGATACCATGCTTGTTTACATTGAAAGCATTTTAAAAGTAATTCAGAATAGGACATATCAGATAAAGAATGCTATAGAGTTTATGAGATTCAATGCTGGATTAGGTTGATAAATACCCATAGCATGATGGGTAAAAGTGACAAACGTTATAATACAAAAATCTAATGAAGTATTTTTACAGGTAAAAGCAGAACCTCATATTGAATATGAGTTAAGGGATCATTTTACCTTTGAGGTAGAGGGTGCTAAGTTCATGCCTCAATATCGTAATAAAAATTGGAATGGAGAAATACATTTATTTGATTTAAGATCTAAAAAAATATATGTGGGATTGTTAGATAAGATAATATCTTTTTGTGATAGGCAAGGATATAGTTATAAGTTTTTAGATAATGAATACTATGGTCCTCCATTTGAAATTAACTCATCTATATCTAGGGAAGGTGTAAAAGACTACATCAAATCAATTACAAAATTCAAACCAAGAGAATATCAAATTGAGGGTATCTGTGATTGTTTAAAACACAATAGAAGATTACTAGTCAGTCCTACTGCATCAGGCAAATCCTTAATGATCTATTCATTAGTGAGATATTATGTGGATAAAGGTCAGAAGATTCTTTTAGTAGTTCCTACCACCTCATTGGTAGAACAGATGTATAAAGATTTTAAAGACTATGGATGGGATGTTAAAAATCATTGTCATAGAATATATGCTGGTAGAGAGATAACCAATACTAATGAAGTAACTATAACTACTTGGCAGTCAGTATATAAATTAGAGAAATCATTCTTTGAAGAGTATAATGTCATCATAGGTGATGAAGCTCATCTTTTTAAGAGTAAGTCATTAGTAAATATAATGACCAAGTTACATCATACCAAGTATAGATTTGGTTTTACTGGCACATTAGATGGCACACAGACTCATAAATGGGTCTTAGAGGGATTGTTTGGACCATCATACAAGGTAACTAGAACAGAAGAATTAATGCAACAAGGACACCTATCTCAGTTAGATATTCAGTGTCTGGTCCTTAAGCATCCACCTAAGAAGTTTGAGACGTATCATGATGAAATAGAGTATCTGATATCACATGAACAAAGAAATAAATTTATAACTAATCTTGCATTAGATCTAAAAGGTAATACTCTTATTCTATACAGTAGAGTTCAAACTCATGGAGCAATACTTTATGATAAGATAAATAATAGCAAACAAAATAATCGTAAAATTTTCTTTGTACATGGTGGTGTAGATGCTGAACAAAGAGAACTAATCAGGGAGATAACAGAAAATGAGAACAATGCAATTATTGTTGCCAGTTATGGCACTTTCAGTACTGGCATTAACATCAAAAGATTACACAATGTCATCTTCGCAAGTCCATCCAAGTCCAGAGTTAGAAATCTCCAGTCAATTGGTAGAGTCCTTAGAAAAGGAAAAGACAAAGTAAAAGCAATATTGTATGACATTGGAGATGATTGTACTTACAATTCAAATAAAAATTATACTTTAAATCATCTCATAGAAAGAATCAAAATTTATAATGAAGAAAATTTTAACTATGAAATAATCACTATTCAAATCAAAAAATGATAGAAGAAGACTTTTATGCTACTGTAAAATTTAAATCTGGTGAAGAGATATTTGCTAGAGTGGGATACACTGAAGAGGATGATAGAACGCTCCTTCTTCTAGAATGTCCTGTTACTATTGAAAAAGTTAAGTCACGTGGCATGCATGCATATAAAATAGAACCTTGGTTAAAAACAACTAAAGATGATCTTTTTATAGTTAACTTAGATGATGTGCTTACCATGAATGAATCTAATGATCTAGAAATTATATCCATGCATGAAACGTTTGTTAAACAACAAGATACTTATTATAATCATGAAAAGAAACTAAACAGAAAGATGGGATATATATCTACTATTAAGGAGGCAAAGAAGTCTTTAGAGAAGCTTTATGATAATAGCTAAACCAACCCCTTTAACCCTGACAGAGTTAGTCTACATGTAATATAGGTACTTGTCAAGTATTGTGTTGAATGCTATAATAACTACATAATAGATAGTAAAGATATGACTCCTGCAAGAATCATGGGTAGAAGAAAAAGATCTGAACACTACGTCAATAATAAAGAGTTTCTTGCAGCACTAATTAAACTTAGAGAAGATATTGAGATTGCAGAAATTCAGGGTAAAGAGAAACCACGTATTCCAAGATACATAGGAGAGTGTTTTCTGAAGATTGCTACTCACTTATCTTTCAAACCAAACTTTGTTAATTACATGTTTAAGGAAGATATGATATCAGATGGAATTGAAAATTGTGTACAATACATACATAACTTCAATCCTGAAAAGTCTCAGAACCCATTTGCTTATTTCACACAAATCATTCACTATGCATTCTTACGTAGAATACAAAAAGAGAAGAAACAATTAGAGATCAAGAATAAGATATTGGAGAAAACAGGATATGAGCAAGTCTTTGAGAGAGACACTCTTGACGATTCTAACTATAGTGATTATAATCAAATCAAAGATGCTGTCCATTCTAAATTACGTAATTAATGAAGGTAGCAATAATTACAGACCAGCACTTTGGGTGTAGAAAAAATTCAAAACTTTTTCATGACTATTTCCTAAAGTTTTATCAAAATGTTTTCTTTCCAGTATTAGAATCTGAAGGTATCAATACAGTTATTGATATGGGTGATACCTTTGACAGTAGAAAGGGAATAGATTTTGCTGCATTGCAGTGGGCAAAAAATAATTATTTTGATAAGTTGAAAGAGATGGGCATCACTGTCTACACAATAGTGGGTAATCATACAGCATATTATAAAAATACTAATGATGTAAATGCTGTTGATCTATTGCTACGTGAGTATGATAATATTAAAGTATACTCTGAAGTATCATCTATAATGGTAGGTGATTGTAATATTACTCTTGTTCCTTGGATCAATAGTGATAATAGAGAGATGAGTGAAGCACTTATTAAAAAGTCAAGATCTCCTGTGTGCATGGGACACCTTGAGTTAAATGGATTCAGGGCTACACCAGGTCATATGATGGAACATGGAATGGAGTGGGATATATTTAAGAAATTTAAAAAAACATTCTCTGGACATTATCATTGTAGATCAAATCAAGATAACATTTACTACTTAGGTAATCCCTATGAGATGTTTTGGAATGATGTGAATGATCCTAATAGAGGATTTCATTTATTTGACACTGAGACATTAGAACACACTCCAATTAATAATCCATACAGACTACATCATATAATATATTACAATGATAATGATCATCAATTATTTGATGCAAGAGAGTTAGAAAATAAGATAGTAAAGATAGTTGTCAGACATAAAAATGATCAAGTACAATTTGAAAAATTTATTGATAAGGTGTATAATGCTAATGTAGCAGAACTTAAAATAGTGGAGAACTTTGCTTTGCATGATGCAGCAGAGTTTGAAGCATTTGAATCTGAAGATACACTTTCTATTCTCAATAGATATATTGAAGAAGCAGAAATAGATCTTGATAGATCAAGAGTGCAAAAATTGATACAAGAAGTCTATCAGGAAGCATGTGAGTTAGTCTAATGTTTATTCTTACAGTTGAAGGAAAAGAAACTGAAGGAGCATATTCTGTAACTGCTGATGATGGAGAGCAAGTTCTCTACCTTTTTGAAGATGAAGATGATGCTATTCGTTATGCTCTTTTACTAGAAGATCAAGATTATCCAGAAATGCATGTGATTGAAGTTGATGGAAAGGTTGTAATTAAAACATGCGAAATGCATGATTACAGGTACTCTGTAATTACTAAAAATGACATTGTTATTCCCCCTATAGAAGATGATATTATTTGAAAAAATATGTTGGAAAAATTTTCTTTCTACTGGGAATCAATATACTGAGGTTGAATTAGATGGTAAATCAACAACACTGATTATTGGTTCAAATGGTGCTGGAAAAAGCACTGTGCTAGATGCTTTGACTTTTAGTTTATTTAATAAACCATTTAGGAAAATTAGTAAAGCACAACTTATCAATACAGTAAATGAAAAAGATTGTAGAGTAGAAGTAGAATTCTCCATTGCAGAAACTAAATGGAAAGTAGTAAGAGGTATAAAACCATCCATATTTGAGATTCATAGAAATGATGTATGTTTGGATCAATTTGCATCTGCTAATGATCAACAAAAGTGGTTAGAACAAAATGTAATAAAAATGAATTACAAATCTTTTACTCAGATTGTAATTCTAGGTAGCAGTAGTTTTGTTCCTTTCATGCAATTGAGTGCTACAAATAGAAGAGAAGTAATAGAAGATCTTTTAGATATTAAAATATTCTCATCTATGAATCATTTGATTAAGGATAAGATGCGTGGACTTAAAGATGAGATTAGAACTTTAGATCTTAAGAAAGAATCTCTTAATGAAAAAGTTAAGATGCAGACTGATTTTATGGAGAAAATTGAAAAGAGAGGGAATGATGATATAGAAGATAAGAGAAAGAAAAGTAGAGAGTTGGGAGATGAAATATGTGCATTGATGTTAAAGAATGAACACTCTAATGATCAAGTATATGGACTCACTAAAGAACAAGAAAAGGTAACAGGTGCTACAGAAAAATTACGTAAACTAGGAACTATAAAGGGAACTCTATCTAATAAAGTATCAACAATTACAAAGAAGACTAAGTTCTTTGAAGATAATACTGTTTGCCCTACTTGTAAGCAGGATATAGAAGAAGAGTTTAGGTTAAATAACATTAGTGATGCTCAAGATAAGATAAAGGAGTTGCAATCTGGTTACAAAGAACTGGAGGAGGCAATTAAAAAAGAGGAGGAGAGAGAGCATCACTTCACAAAAATATCAAAGGAGATTAATTCACTCACGCATGGCATTTCTAAGAATAATACTCATATCTCTGGGTGTCAAAGACAAATCAGAGATCTGGAATCAGAAGTTCAGGAACTTACCAAACAACTTGCAAATAGAAATACTGAGCATGAGAAGTTAGAATCTTTCAAAGAAAATTTAGGAAAAACTTATGAAGACTTAGCTGTACAAAAAGACTCTATTAATTATTTTGATTTTTCATATAGTCTTCTCAAGGATGGTGGTGTTAAGTCTAAGATAATAAAGAAGTATCTTCCATTAATTAATCAGCAGGTCAATAGATATCTGCAGATGATGGATTTCTATATTAATTTTACTTTGGATGAAGAGTTTAATGAAACTGTTCAATCTCCTATACATGACAATTTTTCTTATGCATCTTTTTCTGAAGGAGAAAAGATGAGAATTGATCTTGCTTTACTCTTTACTTGGAGGGAGGTAGCAAGATATAAAAATTCTGTCAATACAAATCTTTTAATCATGGATGAGGTATTTGATAGTTCTCTTGATGGCATAGGAACAGAAGAATTTCTTAAGATTATTCGTTTTGTAATAAAGGATGCTAACATATTTGTGATATCACACAAAACAGGTATGGACGATAGGTTTGATAATGTGCTAAAATTTGAAAAGATAAAAGGATTTAGTAGGTTAGCATTATGAATGAAGGACAAATGCAAGAGTTAAGAGATTTAAAAAATAGATTAAATAAATTGCAGTATGATTTTGATAAATTAAAAAATGCTATACTATTACATCCAGAAATTGGAGATAGGGTTCAAAAAAATATTTGGTCATGAAAATATTAATTACAGGACATAAAGGATTCATAGGAAGTTACCTATGGAATCACATCAAAAACTCTGGGGTGGATGTAGAACTGGATGGCATAGATTTTCCTGATGACATAGGAGATTTTAAAACTGATAAGATATATGATGTAGTAATTCATCTTGCTGCATTTGCAAATCTTAGAGGGAGTTTTTTAAATCCTGATGTTTTTTGGGAGAACAATGTAGTTAAGTCACAACCTATCTTTGATTATTGTAAAGAGAATAATATCAGGTTGCTCTATGCCAGTTCTGCTGGTGCTCATGGGTGGTGGCAGAATCCTTATGCTATCACTAAAAAGGTTAATGAGATACAAGCACCACCTAATAGTGTGGGTATGAGATTTTTTAATGTATGGGCAGAGCAGGGAAGTAGATCTGATATGCTTTATAGGATGCTGCAGGAGGACACTGCTAGATACATTACCAAACATAAAAGAGATTATATCCATGTGCATGATATTGCAACAGCAATCCTTACATTGATTCCTGCTTCATTTACAGGACATTTAGATATAGGATATGGTGAGTCTATTCCTGTTATGGATATAGCAAAGGCAATGGATAAGGATCTACCTATCAAGGAGGATACACCAGGTGAACCAGACAGTTTGTGTGCTGACACAAGAGAGTTGACTGAGATGGGGTGGTATCCTACAATAAATATTGTGGATCATCTCAAGAGTTATGAGAACTCCTAACTGGCAACATCATTCTAAGAAAGAAAAGAAGAGAACACTGAAACCACAGGCATTGCGTCAAGCAAGGAAAAAACGTGGACAGTTGATAAAGCGTCTACTCACCCACCCAAAAGGTGGGTTTTTTAGTATCATAGGTATATCACAAGAAAAGTTACATGGCAGTTCAGCAAGAAATCAAGTCACAACTAGCAAAACTGCTTGCTACTGAGGATCTAGTAGTAGAGCATAAGAATGTGCCTACAGCACAGTTCAATGTGCATACAAGAGAGTTGCTTCTACCACTGTGGGAGAAAGCAAGTAGCACTGTGTATGATATGTTGGTTGGACATGAGGTAGGACATGCACTCTTTACACCTGATGAAGAGATGGGTGTAGAAGTTCCTGCACAGTTTTTGAATGTAGTAGAAGATGTAAGAATAGAGAAGTTGATGAAAAGAAAGTATCTTGGTATTGCCAAAACTTTCTATAGAGGATATCATGAGTTGCATGAGAAGGATTTCTTTGAGGTAAAGGATGAAAATATTGATGATCTTAATCTTGCTGATAGGGTTAATCTATACTATAAGGTGGGTGCGTTCCTTGATGTTGATTTTACAGATAATGAGATTAAGATTGTTGAGATGATTGGGAAGTGTGAAACTTTCAAAGAAGTAAAGGAAGCAGCAAAAGTTTTATATGAGTATTGTAAAGGTGAAGTAAATGATCAACAAACCCAGAGGAAAGCAGAAGATGCTGGAGATGGTGAGATGGAAGTCCCTGACAATTCATCAGACCTAGAGACTGAAGAAGTTGATGGGCAAGAAGTTGATGATGAAACTCCTGATGCTCAACCTGCACCACCAGAAGTAAAGGATGAAAAAGAACCAGAAGTTCAAACTGCTGAGTCTTTAGAGAGTCATCTTCAAGATTTAGTAAGAGAGAATTCTGTAGAGAATGTTTATCTTGAAATTCCTGATTTAGATTTAGATAAGATCATTGCTACTAATGAAGACGTTCATAAAGAAATTGATAGGTCATGGCAACAGCAGCATGATTTTATTAAGGAGCATACAGATAGACCTATAGAATTAAATTTATTTGAAGAGGTAGATTCAAAGTATAATCAATTTAAAAGAGATGCTCAGAAGGAAGTATCATATCTTGTAAAAGAGTTTGAGTGTAAGAAAGCTGCCAGTGCTTATTCCAGAGCTGCTACTAGTAGAACTGGTGTATTGGATACTGCTAGACTTCATACATACAAATTCAATGAGGATCTATTCAAGAAGATAACAGTTTTACCTGATGGTAAGAATCATGGTTTAGTCTTTATTCTTGATTGGTCTGGTTCTATGTCCAGAGAGATGCTTGATACTGTCAAGCAACTTTACAATCTCATATGGTTCTGTAAGAAAGTATCTATTCCATTTGATGTATATGCTTTCACTAATGAGTGGAAGAGGAGAGAGCAAGATGCTACTGGTCAGTGGAATCCAACTGATAATGAGTTAGCATATGAACCACAAGAATATAACTTTAGAGTTGAAGAAGATTTTTCATTAATGAATCTCCTTACAAGTGGAGTGAGAACTAATGAATTGGAACATCAATTAAAGAATATATGGAGGATTGCTAGTGTATTTTCTAATTACTATGGTAGTAGATATAGTTATCCTACTAGATTATGTTTATCAGGAACACCATTGAATGAATCGCTCATGTGTCTTCATAAGATTCTTCCTAAGTTTCAGAAAGACAATAATGTAGAGAAAGTGCAATGTGTTATACTTACTGATGGTGAAGCAAATTCCATGCCTTATCATGTTCTACATAAAGATTATTTTAATTCAGATGAATGGAAGATGGGAGTGAAGGGTATCAATCCTGGTCATTGTTTTCTAAGAGATAGATCTTTGGGTAGAATTTATAAGTTTGGTTACTCTTGGTGGCAATTCACTGATGCCCTTATTAAAAACTTACAAGATAAGTTTCCCTCTACTAGTTTCATAGGTATTAGAGTTCTTAATCCAAGAGAGGGTAGCAATATCCTAAGAAGATATTGTGATAGTCCTGCTGATTATGAAAAGTGCATGAAGGACTGGAGAAAACTAAAGACATTTACTATCACTAGCAGTGGTTATGATGCATACTTTGGTCTTTCTTCTAGTGCTCTTGCAGATGATACTGAGTTTGAAGTTAAGGAAGGTGCAACAAAAGGGCAGATTAAGAATGCATTTGTTAAGTCACTAAAGACTAAGAAGCTAAATAAAAAGGTGTTAGGAGAATTTGTTTCACTAGTAGCATGAAGACATTTTCAAATTTTATGTTAGAATGTTCTCAGGTATCTGAGAGTAGTCTTAGCAGAATAAAATCCAAACACGATAAAGGAGGAGTGGCAGTTCTCTCTGGAAGTAGAGCAGACAAGTCTAGTAAAGAAAATAAATCAAGAGCTAAAAAATTAGACAAGGATATACGTGGTAAGTTTGGTAAAGGTGCAACTAAGGTAACTGGCAGATACACAGAGAAAGATGATAAGACTGGTAAAGAAACAAAAGTAAAAGAAAGAAGTCATGTTGTAACTTCTGGTAAGATGGGTAAGAGAAAGTTTAAGAAAGCAGTTAAATCACTAGGGAAGAAGTATGGACAAGATGCTGTTATAACTCAAACTAAGGGTGGTGGAGATGCTACTTTGAAGAGAACCAGAAAGGGAGGACTGCCTAAAAAAAATATTAAGCTTGGTAAAATGCGACCAGGCAGAACTGGAGAAAATGACACTCGTATTAAGGGGAAGACTTACACCTATGAATAAAACTTATGATGATTCAAATTGGAGAGAAGAGTATAAAGCATATTCAAGTGATTCAAGAGAACTTGAGTTGTTAGAAAATGGACCTAAGAGTCTTGCTCAGTCATGGCGTATGCAAGCAATGTATGGTAAGTGGAAAAAAATTATGGGATATGATAAGTTAGATCCACAGGAAAATGATGGTCAGTTACAATCATCTATGAAAGAGTTTTTTCAACGACAAAAAGATCAAGGTATATAAATGCGTTTGTAGCTCAGTGGACAGAGCATCTGACTACGGATCAGAGGGTCGGGAGTTCAAATCTTCCCAGACGCGTGACAATAAACAAACTGGTACATGGGGGGTTTAAAGACCCCTTTTTTACTCTATAATATGTTTATTGAAAGGCACTCCACTACATTATGTTTGAAATTAAAATGACTGAAAAGCAAATTGTTGATGGATTGAGAAGCAACTATGGTAAAGAGTTCACTGCTCCTGATGTACGTGGATTCTGTGCTGCAAATGACATTGCTTATCAAACTGTCACTAAGAAGATAGAACAATATAAAGTTGGTAGAGGCAAGTGGAATCTTGAAGTTACCACCAAGGCAGTAGAAACTATTGAGAAATCATTTAGTGCTCCTGCAGTAGAACCTGCAGTGCAGCAAAACTTAGTTCCTGATCAAGATGATGCCTTTGTTAAGTTTGGTCCATTCAATGATGTAAAATCTATTATCAAGTCCAAACAGTTCTACCCTACATTCATCACTGGTCTCTCAGGTAATGGTAAGACCTTTGGTGTAGAGCAAGCATGTGCTCAACTAGGTAGAGAATTGATCAGAGTTAACATCACTATTGAAACTGATGAGGATGACCTTATTGGTGGATTTAGATTGGTTGATGGTGCTACTGTATGGCACAATGGTCCTGTTATAGAAGCACTTGAAAGAGGTGCAGTTTTATTGCTAGATGAAGTTGATCTTGCATCTAACAAGATACTTTGTTTGCAACCAGTACTAGAGGGTAAAGGATTGTTCCTTAAGAAGATTGGTAAGTTTGTTCAACCAGCAGCAGGTTTCAATATTGTTGCTACTGCTAATACTAAGGGTAAGGGATCTGATGATGGTAGATTCATTGGTACTAATGTATTGAATGAAGCATTCCTTGAAAGATTTTGCGTAACCTTTGAGCAGGACTATGCATCACCAGCAATAGAGACTAAGATTCTTAGATTACACTCTGCTAGTGTTGGATGTCATGATGACAAGTACATCAAGCACCTTGTGGACTGGGCAGACATCATCAGAAGAACATTCTATGATGGTGGTATTGATGAGGTCATATCAACCAGAAGGTTGGTTCATATCATCAGAGCATACAGTATCTTTAATGATAAGTTGAAAGCAATCAAGGTATGCACCAATAGATTTGATGATGAAACAAAGCAAGCATTTCTTGAATTATATGATAAAGTAGATGCTGATGTAGACATTGACAAAGTGGAGGAAT
>Ga0208159_1000964_pt1 | contig 11098 bp, 16 predicted proteins | sample 9_EtaG_FD_184082 | JGI IMG/M metagenome (GOLD analysis project Ga0208159, IMG submission 184082) | Marine viral communities from the Subarctic Pacific Ocean - 9_ETSP_OMZ_AT15188 metaG (SPAdes) (version 2) | ecosystem: Environmental > Aquatic > Marine > Oceanic | place: Pacific Ocean | collected... | reverse complement strand
ATACACAAATACAACTACCTTTAACGCAGCTACAACTCGTTATGTAGAAGTAACACCATCATCATCAACTGACTTTTATTATCTTTGTTATGTTCATGGTATTGGCATGGGTGGAATATTTGATATTGAGTCAAATGTTTGGGGTGGACTATCTTGGGGTAATGGTGTTTGGGGAGACCAAGGACACATTGATGTATCAATAACAGGAATTTCATCTACATCTAGTATTGGTGCTTTACAATCAGTAGCAGGAAACGCACTTGTTGAACCAAGTGGACAACAGCTTACTTCATCACAAGGAGCAAGTGTTGCAGGAACTTCTGCTTTAGTTACAGTTACTGGAAGTTTAGAATCCTTAGGTATAGGTCAAGTTGTATCTGGAATTGGTGCAATAACTACCGGGTCATCTTTAACCTCAAGTATTGGTGCAGCAACGGTAGACGAAACTACTTTAACAGGAGAAGGTTGGGGTAGAGCTGAATGGGGTGAGTTTGCTTGGGGTGGAAATTTCTCAGTTCAAGTCGTAGGACAATCTTTAACATCATCTATTGGAAATGAAACAGCATTTACAGATGTAACTGCTGAAGTTACAGGTCAATCAATGACCTCTACACAAGGTATAATTTCTTTACAGGGGGATTTTGGAATTGTCGTTTTTGCTGCAGAAGATCAATTAGATTTTACAGTAGGTACAGTAGGTTTTGATGCGAATGCGCTTGTAGAAGTTTCTGGAATATCAATAACATCACAACAAGGAAATACTGTAGGAGGTCTAAAAACTCCAGTTGATGTTTCTGGCATACAGATGACATCGGCTATAGGCACAATTGCTCTTGAACAAACTACTATTGAACCAGTTACTGGACAACAAATAGCTATGACACTTGGCACACATGCTGAGGTTCCAGCCATGTTAGTAGGGGTTTCAGGATTATCAATTACATCAGCTTTAGGGGAAGAAGGACCAATAACAGCAAATGCAGCGGTAACACTTACAGGCATACAATTTACAGGATCTGTTGGAAACCCTAATTTAACCGCATGGTCAGAGATAGATTTAGGAGTATCTAATACGTGGACGGTAGTTGATTTGGCTGCTTAGTTTATATATAATAAGAATTATTTAGGAGATTAAAATTTATGGCATCAAGTTATTCAAGCGACCTAAAATTAGAATTAATGGTAACCGGAGAAAATGCCGGTACATGGGGTGATAAAACCAATACCAATCTTAATTTGGTTCAACAATCTGTTGCTGGATATCAAGCAATTGATGTAGCCTCTTCAGATGTTGCTTTGGCAATGACTGATGGAACAATTTCAAATGCAAGAAATGCAACTTTAAAATTAACAGGAACCTTAGCTGCCAACAGAACTGTCACTTTACCAAATAGTATTGAAAAAGTTTTTAACGTTATAGATGGAACTGATCACGCAGGATACACATTAACTTTTAAAACAGTAAGTGGCACAGGAGTTTTACTTTGTGAAGGAAATTGTTATGTATTGTATTCAGATGGAACTAATATTGAAAAAGCAGTTGAGTATAAAAAATGGAGAACAGTATCGGCTGCAGAAACAGTTCAAGCAGGAGCTCAACTTTTTGTAGATACAAGTGGTGGAGCTGTAACAATAACTTTACCTGCGTCTCCAGCAGTTGGAGATGAAGTGCATTTCATAGATTCAAGATTTACTTTTGACAGTAACGCATTGACTGTAGGAAGAAACAGTTCTAAAATAGCTAATGCGTCTTCAGATTTAGTAGTTAACACAGAAGGTGCAGGTTTTGGATTAGTGTATTCTGGTTCAAATATTGGCTGGACTTATATGGAGAAATAATATGTCAAATTACGAAGCAACAAGATACAATTTTACAGGAGCAGACCTTACAGGTATCGAGGGAATTCCTACAGCTACTATTGTACCTTGGTCTACTTCATCAGTGCCAACAGGTTTTTTAGAATGTAATGGAGCAGCTGTTTCAAGATCAACTTACTCTGCATTGTTTGCAATAGTAGGTACAACTTATGGATCTGGAGATGGTGCATCAACTTTTAACGTGCCAAATTTAGCTGACAATGTAGCAGTAGGAAAATCTAACAATAAAGCTTTGGCTTCTACTGGAGGAGCAAATACAGTTACTTCAACTGGTAATGTCGCTGGTTCAACAGCGAATGCATCTTTATCTGAAGCTCAACTTGCTAGTCACGCCCATGGTGGTAGTGCTAAAAATTCACCTCACGCTTTACAAGGGGCTAGTGCTTCAAGTTACTATCTTTTGCAAGCACCGAATAGCACTAACAATACTGGAAGTGGTAGTGGTCACTCACATAACATGAGTGCAAACTTTGTTGGAGATGCAACATCAGTTTTACAACCTTATCTAGCAGTAACATATATAATTAAAACGTAGGAGAAAAAATGGCAACTAATGCACAATGGACAGTAATATTCGAGGATAAAAGAATTATAAAACAATCTGGAGATGGTGCTGGTGCTTACGTAATTGATAATGATTCTTTTTGGAATGATTCTAAATGGTCAAACATTTGGGCAATTCAATATCAACCAGATAATCATGATTATAATGATACTGTCGAGCATAGAGATGATACTCCTCACGCTACATGGACACAAGCTAATTTAGGAGATTTTCAAAGTCAATTTATTGATAAGTGGGATGCAGCTCATTTAGCTAGATTACAATCAGATTGGGATAATGATAACGTCACATCTTTTGATGAATCAGGTAATGAAGTTTCTGCTGAAAGTGAAGCTGAGAAGATAGCTAGATTAGGTGAAAGACCTACTTCTTACTCTTCGTAGTTTCTAAATATTTCTTTTTTTTATTAAATTCCAAATGGTTTTTATCTACAATATTGAACACTAAATTATATCTATTGAAGTCTTCTTCATGTATATCAAATCCATGTACTATTTCTGGAGGAAGTAAATAATAATCTCCAGGTTCTGGCGATATTTTTAAATTTAATTCTGGTAATATTAGATCAGATCCTTTTGTTAAATATAAAATACCACTCAAACAAGGGTGAGTATGAAAGTCAACACTATCTCCTTTTTTAATTTCATTACCCCATGCATCTTGAAAAGTTTTTCTTTCAAAAAAATACTCAAATATTTGTGGATGTGTATTTTGATATTTATTTATAAGATAGGTTGTAAAGTCAACAAATTCAGGTTTATTCAAAAAATAATCCCAACTAGTCATCGCTCCTTTTACATTAGTGTAGCTATGCATGTTAGTATCTAAATTAGATTTAATTGACATTATTAGATTATGTATAATATTCGGATAAGGATAATTACCAAATATTATATTAACATGTCTAGTATAGCTTACATTTATACTATTTCGTTCTTCGCTTAATTTATTATTTTTGTTTATAAGACTGATCACGATAACATCAACCAAGAAGTTAATATGTATTTTTCACCAGATAGTGGTGGATTACCTCTATGAACGTATGGAAAAGAAGCTGGCCATATAACTATCCTACCCTTTTTGGGTTTTACCCTTTTTGAAAAATGTAAAAACTCTGTTTCTCCACCTTCCTCAACATCATTTAAATAAATTGTGTATACCAAACCTCTATATGCATTATCTTTTGTATTTCCATGCTCTAAATGCCAAATGTGATAACCTTGAGTTGGTAGAGTCTTCTGTATTTTAATATCTGTATATTTTAAAGATGGTATATTGTAAGAAACTAAAATACCTGTTGAATCTTGATAGTGTCTAAGTGCAAGATCGAAATTGACTAACAATGGTTTGAATTCTTCGAACCAAGTATTAACATGTTCATTTAAGGTAATAGCCCTATCGTTTTTTAATAGTAATGGTGTGTTTTCAGATTGTAATCTATCATATGCTTTTTTTAAGGCATTTTGTTTTTCAAAATATTCTATAGCTTTATCACATTCTTGTGGGAGTATATAATTATCATATATACCAATAAAATTATTTATGCTTACTTTTTTTTCGTTCATTATTATTGAAGCCAAGCAACTATACTATATCTAGTCCCCTCTGTTATAGGACTTATTTGATGAGGATATAAAAAATTACTAGGAAAAAAAACTATTGATCCTTTTTTTAATTGTATTTCTTTTATCTTTTCATTTATATTCATGGGATTCATAAAAATTAAACTACCACCTTTGTATTGATTATTCAAATTTAAAATAACGCTTATACTCCTTGTAACATCAGTAACGCTATCAATATGCGCTCCATACTTGCCTCCAACACTATATTTAAGTAAATCTATTTGGTTTATTTTTTGATTGTTTACTGTTTTTAGAAATTTAATTTTATAATATAAATATAAGTCTTCAATTTTTTTTCCTATTTTTTTAAATAATATTTTATCTTTTTTTTGTAACGTATAACCTAAAACATTTCTTCCTTTTTTATCTACTCCACTTATCATTCCCATATTACTTAAATTTATTTTATCAATATGATTTGATATATCATCACAAAAATCATCACCTATTATTTGATCTATTTTAACAATTGCCTCTAAATGATCCATAAATTTATTTTCTATCATATTTATCAGCAAATAAAAGAATAATTTTTTACTTGTTTTAAATGTCAAAGATGATTAAAAATTGTAATTCTATGCTTCCTACAATACAAATTAAAGATAATTTTTTAAGCAAAGAAGAACTAAAAATTATTCTAAATAATTTAGATAAAATTAATTTAGAACCTATAAATAATGGAGTTGGAAATTTTGGATTTAGACATTTTTTTGATATTAATTCAGATAATGAATGGTTGTTTGTCAAAATAAAAAAACAATTTTTTCCAAATGTTAATTTAGTTCCTGATCATGCTTCTTTTCATTTGAGGCACAATTGTAAAAAAGTAATGTCTCATGATGATGCACAAGATTTTAATTTTTTACTGTATTTAAAAGGTGATGAGATTGTCTATAACGGAACTGGATTTTATTATAAAAATAAATTAAACACATATTTAGGTTTTGTTAATAACAGAGCATTATTTTTTGATGGTAAAAACAATGTGCATACTGATTTGCAAGCACTAGGAGATAGCTCACCAAGATATACAATAAACATATTTTATAATTATGACAATGATAGAGAAGTACGATAATTTTTTTGCACCTACAGTACAGGGTCATCTTTTTAACACAATTATTCATTCCAATTTTAGAATAGGATGGGTTGATAGTAACGAAGTTCAACATAGAATGTATCCTTGTTTACATAGTCCCTATACTTTTGACGATCTTAAAAATGTAAAAATATTGGACGTGGTTTTAGATAAATTGAAAGATAAAAATATAACAATAAATAACTATGATAAATGTGTAATTAATCTTACCAAAAATATGGACGTTAATTTTATACACAACCATCCTAATCAAATTGTGTTTTTACATTATTCTAATCTAACCTGGAATCCTGAGTGGGGTGGTGAAACTGTTTTTTATAAACATGATGGTAAGGATATTTTAGAGTCTAGTCCTTATACACCTAATAGGGCCATCATATTTGATGGAGAGATAAAACATACTATAAAAGCTCAAAATATTTTAGGACCAAGTTATAGATTTACTACTAGTTTGTTTTTTAACAAATAGACGAATATCTATTATTTATGATATAAATATCGCTGAATGCTTATGGTTTAGAACTTAAAAAAATTAGTGTATAATGCAGTATGCCATTAACAAAAGTACAAATAGCCCCCGGATTTAATAAACAAGTTACTCAGACTGGAGCAGAAGGTAAATGGACTGATGGTGATTTTGTTAGATTTAGGTATGGCTTACCTGAAAAGATAGGTGGATGGGAACAGATTCTAGCAGATACTTTAGTTGGTGCCGCAAGAGAACAATTTATTTGGGCTGATTTAGATGGAAGACGTTATGCTGCAATAGGAACAAATAAAGTATTAGTAGTATATTATGAAGGTGCTTTTTATGACATTACTCCTTTAGATACTGCTTTAACAGGATGTACGTTTGATACTGTAAATACATCAGCAACAGTAACCGTAAACAAAGCAGCTCATGGACTTGAGCCTGGAGATATTTTTTTATTTAGTTCTGTAACACCACCATCAGGAGCAGGTTATTCTGCAGGAGACTTTACAACAAATCCTTTTCAAGTAATTACTGTTCCAGGTAGTGATGAATTTACTGTAACCATGGCTAGCGCAGCAGGGACAACGGTCAACGGATCTGGATCAGCTACAATTACACCCTACGTAAAACCTGGAGCTTTAGGATTTACATATGGTTTTGGTTGGGGCACAGGATTATGGGGAGGTGGTCAACAAGTAATAGGCACTTTGAATGGAGCATTATTAGATGACACTGCAGGAACTGGTGGATCAGGTACATCAATTACACTAACCTCTACAACAGGATTTCCAACATCCGGAACAATAAAAGTTGGTGCAGAATTTATTTCTTACACAGGTATTTCAACAAATGATCTTACAGGAATAACAAGAGCTGCTGCAGGAACTAGGTCCGCACATGCAGATGGAGCTGGTGTTGAATATTTTACAGCTTGGGGTGAAGCTTCCTTAGCACAAACTTTAACAACTGATCCTGCTTCTTGGTCATTAGATAATTTTGGAGAGAAACTTATTGCTACAGTAAAAAATGGAAAATCTTTCGAATGGAATCCTATAAATTCTAACGCTAGTGCTTTAACCACAAGAGCAGCTGTAATTTCTAATGCACCAACTGCCTCTGTAATGTCCTTAGTTTCAGATAGAGATAGACACCTAATAATGTTAGGCACTGAAACAACAATCGGATCACCATCAACACAAGATAAATTATTTATTAGATTTTCAGATCAAGAAAATATAAGTGACTACACACCTACTTCTGTGAATACTGCTGGAACTTTTAGGTTAGACTCCGGAACTAAAATTGTTGGAGCAGTAAAAGGTAAAGATTACACATTAATTTTGACTGATAATGCTGCATATGTAATGCAGTTTGTAGGTCCTCCGTTTACTTTTTCTATAAGACAAGTAGGATCTAACTGTGGTTGTATAGGTCAACATGCTATGAAATATGTCAATGGAGCTATTTATTGGATGGGAGAATCTGGTGGCTTTTTTGTTTTTGATGGTACTGTTAAATCATTACCATGTGCTGTTGAAGATTTTGTTTTTACAACAAAGAATGGTGAAAACCTTGGAGTCAACTATCAAAATGGTGAAATAGTTTATGCAGGGTTAAATCATTTGTACGAAGAAATTTGTTGGTACTATCCTAAATCAGGATCATCATTTAACGATCGTTATGTTTGTTATAATTATCAAGATAATACTTGGGTAACAGGATCATTATCTAGAACTACGTGGGTAGACGCTAATTTATATGATGTTCCATATGCAACTGAGTTTAGTTCTACTGGATTACCATCGTTTCCTGTAATTCAAGGTGTAACAAACACAAATGGTTCGACTACTTATTTTGCACATGAAACTGGAGTAGATGAGGTAGATGCTACAGGTAATAAAACTGCTATACCTGCTTTTATAGAGTCAGGAGATTTTAGTTTAAATCCTGATGGGACAAATGCTGAGTTTTTTATGAGTATGAGAAGATTTGTACCTGATTTTAAAACTATACAAGGTAATGCTCAGGTAACAATTTTGCTTAGAGATTTTCCCGCAGATACAGAAGCATCGTCTCCATTAGGACCATTCACGGTCACCGGATCAACACAAAAGGTAGATACTAGAGCAAGAGCTAGGTTTGCTAGTTTAAAAATTGCTAACACTGGAACAGAACAGAACTGGCGTTTTGGAACTTTTAGAGCAGATGTTCAACTTGATGGAATGAGAGGATAATGGACCCTATTACACAAAAAATTTTAGAACAACAATTAGCTATAAGACAAGATCCTAATTTCAGTCTTTATCAACCATCTAATATAGCTGAACCATTAAATGCAAATGAAACTTTAGGAATTGCTCCGCTTGTAAGTGAAAAAACTACAATGCCAGACTTAAGAAAAGTTGCGGGTAATGTTATTAGAAATAAAGCTATTGATTATGCTGCAAGTAAATTAGGTATGAATAATGCCTTATCTTCTGGTTTAGCTGGAATAATTGGTATTGGACAAAATACGTTTGCACCATTAACAGCAATATCAGCTCTTTCAGGTAGATCTCTTGGTATTTCAGATTATTTAAGTAATAAAAGATCACAAAAACAAGCAATAAAAGCAAATTTAGTTAATGACAAACAAGGAAATATTGTAACATACCCTACAGGTATTATGTCCATAGAACCAACTTCTCAAGACTTAGGAAGAGGAAGTTATGGTCAAGATACAAGAGCTGATAGAACAAACCGAGGAGTAACGTCTGCACAATTTCAGGCGTTAAGAAAATAATGGCTAGAGTAGATATAGTAATTCCAGAACCAACACCGAGGTATACTGAAGAAAATCAAAGACAAGTAACTCAGTCTTTACGAACCATGCAAGATAAGTTAAATACATCTTATCAACAAGAACTTAAAAATGAACAGGACGCTTTTAATTATTTTTTATCATGACAATTAGATACAAAAATCAAGGTTATAAACAAGCTGGTACAGGTAAGACTACTGTGTTTACTTGCCCTAGTGATGCAACAGTTATAGTAAAAAGTGTATATTGTTCTAATACTGATGCTTCCTCAGCTATTTTAGTAAATATGAATCTTGTAGATTCTTCTGACTCTAGTGCAGAGTACGAATTTTTTAGAGATGGTGTGGCTGCAAAATCACAAGTCAATGCTGCTCCAGAAGGTTTGAACTTAGAAGCAGGTGATGCTATAACAGTTCAAGCAGGTACAGGAAGTAATACAATTCAAGGTGTAATAAGTTATGCTCTTATAGATAGATCTCAAGAAAATGGCTAGACAAAAATTTACACATTTCGTACCTAGAGATAAACCTAGAAAGAGGCCGCGAAGACACTCAAAAACTTTAAATAAAAAAAAGAAGTTGCAACATAGTAAGAAATATAATAGACAAGGACGTAAACAATGAGTGATTTACCAAAAATATCTGCAGAGGCAACTGAAATCATTAAACATAAAAGAACAGGAAAAGTGTATGATAGCAAAGCTCATTTTGATTCTGATGTTGCTGATCCCAACACTGATACTACTCAAGATGATTTTAGACAAGACCTCGAAATAAAAGTTACAAGAGCAGGAAATATTGGTGCTAAAACCAAAAAATAATGAAACCTAGAGGCGCAACTGAACTTCAACATGAGTTGCTTGAAAAATACGTATCAAAAGATTTACTAGATAAATTTCAAATATGTACATCTATTCCAGGAAAAGTGCCACTGGATCCCAATAAAATAAATATTCTTTGGCAGAAGAACTCTTGGGATCAACCAAATCTACAAAGCTTTTTTAGAAATAAAGACAGACACCATGAGTATGATTGGTATGTTTTCAATTCACATTGGTGTTATGAAAAATTTAGATATTTTTTTCAAATACCTGAAGATAAATCTATTGTAATTAAAAATGGTGCACATCATTTTCCAAAAAGAAAAATTTACAAGAAAGGTGATCATATAAGAATTATGCATCATTGTACTCCTTGGAGAGGCTTGAACGTATTATTATTAGCAATGCAACTAGTACAAAATAAAAATATAACTTTAGATGTGTATAGTTCAAATGATGTTTATGGAAAAGAGTTTGCTGACAGAGCAAATAAAGACACTGAAGCTTTGTTTGATCAAGCAAAGAAATTGCCAAACGTAAATTATATAGGATACAAACCTAATGAATATTTATTAGAACACATTACAGATTATGACTTATTTGTATATCCTTCAATATTCGAAGAAACTTTTTGTGCTTCAGCTTTGGAAGCTCTATCAGCTGGGCTTCATGTTATTACAACTAACTTTGGTGCATTACCTGAAACCTGCGCAGAATGGCCAGTATATGTAAATTATTCAAAGGATCTTGAATTACTAGCAGCAAGTATTGCAGGAGCTATTGATATTTCTGCAGAATATTTACATACAGATACCATGCAAAATCATTTAGACGAACAACAAAAATACTATAAAAAATTTTATAGTTGGGATAAGAAAGCTATGGAATGGGAAAACTTTTTGAAAGGAGCTTTACGTGTCAAACAATAAATATATTAATGAAGATACTTATCAAACATTACAAGAGGTAAATATAGAAACTCAATCAGATTATGAAAAAGCTGTAGAACCTTTATGGAAAGAAAACAAAGATCAATATAAAGATATTGAAGTCTTTGTTGCAACACCAGTACACAGTGAGGTTTCTATACATTACACGCAAGCTTTAATAGAGTTTCAACAAGAGTGTTTTAAGAAAAAACTAAAAGTATCTTTTCATCTAATTAAATCATCCTTAGTAACACAGGGAAGAAACTTATCAGTAGCAGGATTTTTGGAATCAAAAGCAACACATTTACTATTTATTGACTCAGATATATATTTTCAAGGTAAATCTATATTTGCTATGCTTAAAGCAGACAAGCATATTATATCTGTTCCTTATCCATTAAAAACTTTGATGTGGGATAAAGCTTTTAATAAAATGAAAGAAGGTAGAATAAAATCACCAGATGATATTAGAAAAGCACTACATACATATCCTATGAAAGTGCCTGATGTTAACAACATTAAATTAGATAAGGGAGTAATGGAAGTAACTGACTCGCCAACAGGATGTATGTTGATAAAAAGAGAAGTTATAGAAAAAATGATAGAAAAATACCCTGACAAAGAGATAGTTCAAAAAACAGTTATTAATGGTAAATATGTAAATAAACCAAATATGTGGAACTTTTTTGATACTTTACATGACCCTAAGGAGAAGACTTATAATGGTGAAGATTTTGCCTTTTGTAAGTTATGGAGAGATCTAGGTGGCAAATGTTACGCATATGTAAATGATGCTATAGTCCACATTGGAGAACATCAATACCAAGGTAAGTTTTACGATGAGTTGATATCAACCAAGTAAAATGGTATTATTTCATATTTAAGATCTTAAAAGGAGTATTTATAT
>Ga0208159_1000961_pt1 | contig 11131 bp, 8 predicted proteins | sample 9_EtaG_FD_184082 | JGI IMG/M metagenome (GOLD analysis project Ga0208159, IMG submission 184082) | Marine viral communities from the Subarctic Pacific Ocean - 9_ETSP_OMZ_AT15188 metaG (SPAdes) (version 2) | ecosystem: Environmental > Aquatic > Marine > Oceanic | place: Pacific Ocean | collected... | reverse complement strand
AACGTCACCTAAAGATGCTATAGCAGCAATAGGAAAATCAGACGCAAGTTCTGATGATAAAATTAAACTACAACAATTAATATACGAGCAACAGAATAAGGAGATGGAGTCTATTACATCAAGGTGGCAAGCGGACTCTGCATCTGATTCGTGGCTTTCGAAAAATGTACGTCCATTAGTTTTAGTATGGTGTATTGTTGTATTTTCACTAGCAGGATTATTGGATAGTGTGGACACAATACCATTTCACATAGGGGAAACATGGAATGACACTTTTGAAAAGGTCATGATGGCCGTCGTTCTAGCCTATTTTGGTGGGCGTAGTGGAGAAAAGGTTACAAGTATATTTAAAAAATAATCATAATGCCTAGAATAAAAAACATAGCAAAAGACGCCGTTGTAACCGGCAATGACAAAGTACTAGGAACTGATGTTTCTGGAGCAACTAAAAATTATTTAGTTAGTGACATAGCTCTTGTTGCTAACGCTGCCATACTAGGATTTAAAACCATTACCCACGTTGGTAATACGCACACTATCGATCTGGACTCAGACGAAAACAATTATTACATAACCGCACAAAACGCAACAAATACCTTAACATTTAGTAACTTTAATACCAATATTGGAAAGTCAGGAAGCATTGTCATAACAAACCCATCAACCACAGGTTCATTAGCATATGCACCGCTACAAGCGGTAGTATATACACCGGGAGGCAGTTCAATATCATTTAATTTAGGTGCAAATAAAATTGCAATCTTAAATTATTTTGTAGCTTTTACAGATAAAATATTAGTTAACTATGTAGGTGACTTTGGAAGTTATCCTCAACCTTAAAACTTCTACTGAATGAGGTGGCTTTGGAACAGAATAGATTTTTGGAATACTTCAAAGAATACAGCTGGTACAACTACGACCAGTAGAAATACCGCTTACCCTAAAAATACTACAACGGTATTTAACACTAGTACAAGTACAGTTATATCAACGAGCAGAAGTACATCATTTAGTACTAGCAAAAATACTTCGGTCAGCACAAGCAGAAGTACATCATTTAGTACGAGCAGAAGTACATCATTTAGTACAAATAGAAGTACTGTATTTGAAACAAGTAAAACCACAACAGAGTCTAGAAATACTTCAGAATCTAGAACAACAACTTTTAGCACTAATAAAACTACATCTACAACAACAGTATTTAATACTTCAACTGATACTACCACGGTATTTAATACTAGTACTAATACAGTAACTGTATTTAACACTTCAACAGCTACTACTAAATCTACTACAACAATATTTAACACTTCAACTAGTACAACTACAGTATTTAACACAACAACATTAACAACGTTTAGTACAAATAGAACCACAACGTTTAGTACTAGTAAAGATACAAGTACAGTATTTAATACTACAACAGCTACAACCACAACCTTTAATACAAGTACAACTACAACAACATCATTCAGTACTAATAAATCTACATCATTTGGTACTGCCAAAAATACTACAACTGTATACAATACTAGTACTAGCACCTTCGTAAGAAATAGTATTAGCACATTAATAACAGCTTATAACACAAGTACAACAACAACTACCGTTTTTAACACAAGTACTAATACAGATGTAACTACTGTATTCAGTACTAGCAAAAGTACTAACACAATATTTAATACAAGTACTATAACAATTAAATCAACCACCACCGCTTTTAATACAAGTACTATCACTCAAAAATCTACCACAACTACATTTAGTACTACTAAAACAACTTTAGCTAATGCTGGAACTGCTAAAAACACAACAACAGTATATAATACAAGTACAAGTACATTTGTTAGGAATAGTATAAGCACATTAATAACAGCATATAATACCAGTACGAGTACAACCACTGTATATAATACAAGTACTAATACAAATATAACTACAACATTTAGCACGTCTAAAACAACAACAACTGCTTTTAATACTTCCACTATTACAATTAAATCAACGACTACTGTATTTAATACCAGTACTATAACTTCAAAAAGTACAACAACAACAATCAGTACGTCTAGATCAACAGTATTAAGAGATACAGCTAAAAATACAACTACTGTTTATAATACTAGTACTAGTACATTTGTAAGAAACTCTATTTCAACATTAATTACAGAATTTAGCACTAGCTCATCAACAACAACTGTTTTTAATACTAGTACAACTACAAATACTACAACTACAGTTAGTACAAGTAAAACAACTAATACTATATTTAATACATCTACTGTTACTAGCAGATCTACTAATACAACTTTTTCAACTAGCAGGATAACCACTAAATCAACTACTACAACATTTTCAACTAGTAAATCAACAACATTTGGTACAGCTAAAGATACAACAACTGTATATACCACAACTTTTTCAACATTTGTAAGAAACTCTATTGCTACCTTAATAACAGCATATAACACATCTGTATCTACAAATAGAGATACTGTAATATCAACAACAAAATCAACAAGTACAATATTCAATACATCTACTGCAACAACCACAGTTTATAGCACGAGTAAAAATACAACAGTATCTACTAGTAAATCAACTACTACAAGCTTTAGTACAAATAAAAACACAACAACTGTTTATAATACTAGTAAAAATACTATTACACAATTTAGCACAAATAGAAATACTACCACTGTATTTAATACTTCAACCAATACTAATACAGTATTTAACACAAGTACGATTACTCAAAAATCTACGACTACAGTATTTAATACTTCAACCAATACAATAACGGCTTATAATACATCGACAACAACTACAACTAGTTTTGGAACAACAGTACCAACTAGTGTTAGCACGTCTACAACGGTTAGTACAAATAAATCAACGACAACAACCTTTAGTACAAGTAGAAACACAACTACAACGTTCAACACTAGTACCGCAACAGTAACTACTTTTAACACAAGTACTACTACTGTTTTTAATACAAGTACAGCTACAACCACCGTGTTCAATACTAGTACAATAACAAGTAAAGCAACTACAACCACATTTAGCACTAGTAGAAGTACAACAATTGATACATCTAAAACAACAAGTACACAGTATTCAACTACATTTTCAACATTTGTAAGAAATTCAATATCCACTTTAATTACAGCTTATAATACAAGTACAATAACAAGTAAAACTACTACGTTTTCTACAAGTAAATCTACTTTAACTGCTTTTAATACAACTGTATCAACTAATAGAAATACTACAGAGTCAAGATCAACAACTACGACTTATACAACAAGCACAGCGTTTAACACGAGTACATCTACAACAACGGTATATACGACAACGTTCTCAACATCTAAAAATACAACTACTACGTTTAGTACTAATAAAAATACAACTGAAAGTAGAAGCACAACTACTGCGTATACAACTAATACAGTGTTTAACACTTCTACCATAACTAGCAAAACAACAACGTTTTCTACGTCTAGAAATACAACTACTGTATATAATACATCAAAGTCAACGACTACCACATTTAATACGTCAACGGCTACGACTACACAATATACAACGACATTTAATACATCTAGAAATACGACAACTACATTTGCAACTTCAAGAAGTACCACTACTACATTTGCAACTTCAAAAAGCACGACTACAGCTTATACAACAACTTTTGCTACAAATAGGTCGACAACTACGACGTTTGCAACATCAAGAAGTACTACGACAACCTTTGCTACTAGCAAATCAACGACTACTACGTATAACACGTCTAGAAACACTACTACAACATTTGCAACATCTAAAAATACAACAACGACATTCAATACTAGTAAGTCTACAACTACAACATATACAACAAGTGTAGTTACCGCTAGAACAACAACATTTGGTACAAGTAGAAGTACTTTTACAGTTTTTAATACCGTAACTGCTTACAATACAACTACTACATATAATACGTCAAGAGGAACAGCTGAAAGCAGAAGTACAGGAACCTCTAGAACAACAAGTACAGCGTTTAACACAACTACAGCTTATAGCACAACAACAACTTATGCTACAAGCAGAAGCACGGGCGAAAGCAGAAGCACAACAACAGCGTATGCAACTACAACAGTATTTAATACTAGTGCATCAACAACAACGGTATTCTCGACTGCAGCTTCATTAACATCATTTACTTCAACCGGTAGCAGTACTTCTGGTTTTGTATGCTTTGAATTTTTAGGTAATACTCATTTTGGAACTAATGTATCTAGCGGATTACCACAAGTAGGCTCGCAGGTTTATGCACAAAATAATACAAGCTTCCCATTATCAGCTGGTTTTTATGGTGCTCAAAATGCTTCTGGATTTTCGCCAACACATAAATATGAAATTGGTGCTGGTGGAACTGTATTGTCACTTACTTCTTGTGGCGGTGGTTTCTCAGATAGATCATTAAAGAAAAATATTAGACAATATGGTCAATCATTAAATGGAATAAATATATACTTATTCGAATATAAAGATGAGAAATATGGTAAAGGAGTATGGCAAGGTGTTATGGCTGATGAAGTTGAGCATATACCAGGTGCTGTTGTAGAATGGAATGGATTAAAATATGTTAACTATGATGAGTGTGATGCAATTGATGTAGAATTTAAAAAGATATAATATGAGTACTTATTTTGATGAAAACTTAATAGCAGAACACAACGGAACAAATTTTGTTGTAGAAAAAGTTGAAAAGCAAAGCAGTGAAACAGACTGGTATATTATGTCTTTATTTAAATACAAAGAAGATGTGATACATGCAAGATACAATCATGAAATACCTGCACAAAATTTTGCTGGTGACGGAGGTGAATGTTGTGGATGGGATGTAACAGCCGCTCAATTTGAAGATGTAACATGGGGAGATGTACTATATTTAGGTTTATATTTAGGTAATGTGCCTGAATATATATATAGAAATAAGTCCGTTACATCTTTAGACGTATTAGAATCTGACCAAGAAATAATAGATTACGTTACTTGGATAGATAATGATATAACCATTATACAACATGATGAATGGACATATGCAACATCAAAACAATACGATATTATAATATGTGATTTATGGGCTGTGCCAAACGACATAACTCAAGATCATAAAACAAAATTATTAAATAATTATACAAATAATTTAAAACCTGGTGGTAAAATAATAATACCAATATCAGGTGAAACAATAAGTTAATCATGCCAAATACTAGTAGAAGTACAACAACAACATTCGCTACCAGTGATTTAACTGGAGAAAGCAGAAGTACGACGACGGCGTATAATACTACTACTACGTATAATACCAGTAGAAGTACGGCTGAAAGTAGAGCTACAGGTACGTCAAGAAATACTACTACAAGTTTTAATACTACAACGGCATATAATACTACTACAACTTATAATACTTCCAGAAGTACCGGAGAGAGTAGAAATACATCTACATCTAGATCAACAACCACAGCTTTTAATACAAGTACCACAACAACATATACGAGTTTCTTTTCTACTAGTAGGTCTACAACCACTACTTTTGCAACAAGTAAAAGCACAACTACTACATTTAATACAAGTAAAAGTACTACTACAACATATAATACAAGTAAAAGTACTACAACAACATTTAATACTAGTAAATCTACCACGACTACTTTTAATACGTCTACCACTACTACAACAACTTTTAATACGTCTACTGTAACAACTAAAAGTACCACTACGACTTTTAATACAAGTAGAAGTACCACTACGACATTTAATACTTCTACTGCTACCACAACTACGTTTGCTACAAGTAAATTAACAAGCAGAAGCACAACAACTACATTTTCTACAAGCAGATCTACTACAACCACGTTTGCTACATCTAAAACAACAAGTACAGTATTTAATACTAGTACAACAACTGTTTACACTACGACTTTTGCAACAAATAGAAACACTGCTGAGTCTAGGTCTACGACAACAGTATATACAACTAATACGGTGTTCAACACTAGTACAGCAACCACTACTACTTTTAATACATCAACTATAACAAGTAAAAGTACTACAACTACATTTTCAACAAGTAGGAATACAACAGAGAGTAGAAGTACAACAACAGTTTATACTACTAATACTGTATTTAATACGTCAACGCTTACAGGTAGAAATACTACGACAACATTTAATACTAGTACAACAACTGTTTATTCAACACAATTTGAAACTGCTAGAAATACTTTATCTACATCACCTGTAAATAGAAATACAAGTAGACTTACTACTAGAAATACTATAACTGTATTTAATACATCTACTAGTACTGTATTTAATACTAGCACATCAACTACTACAGTATATACAACTACGTTTAGTACAAGCAAGAATACTACCACAACAGTTTCAACGTCTAGAAGTACAAGTAAATCTACATCAAGATCTACCACTACAACGTTTAGCACAAGTAAATCTACTACTACAACGTTTAATACAAGTACTGCAACCACAACTGTATTTAATACGTCAACTAATACTATTACAGTATATAATACAACAACCGCAACATCTAAAACCACAACAACTACATTTGGAACGTCAAGAACCACGAGTACTACTATTTCAACATCAAAAAATACTACCACCGTATATACAACTACATTTAGTACTGATAGAACTACAACAACTACATTTAGTACTAATAAGTCAACTAATACAGTATTTAATACTAGTACGGCAACTACAACAACTTTCAATACATCGACAGTAACTAATACTGTTTATAATACAAGCACTTCAACAACAACAGTATTTAATACAACAACAAGTACAGTATTTAATACAAGTACGTCTACAAACACTACGGTTAGTACAAGTAGAAATACTACAACGACATTTAATACGTCAACTAATACTGTTTATAATACAAGTACAGAAACAGTTCAAAATACTTTGTCTACTATAGCTATAAATAGAAATACAAGTAAATTAACAAATACTATTACAATAACCGCATTTAATACAAGTACAACAACAGTATTTAATACGTCTACAAGTACAAGCACTGTTTATACAACAACATATAATACAAGTACTTCAACAACGACCGCATACACCACAACATTTAGTACAAACAAAAATACTACAACGGTATATAATACGTCGACTTCTACAGGTACAACAACAACAATTAGTACATCTAAGTCAACAACAACTGTTTATTTAGCAGCGAGAAATACATTAGTAACCGAAGCCATTAATAGAAACACAACGGTATCTACTAGCACAATAACAATTACTTCGTTTAATACAAGTACAACAACCGTGTTTAATACTAGTACTGCAACAACAACAGTTTATACAACAACGTTTTCAACTAGTAAATCAACAGATACGCAATATACAACAACGTTTTCAACTGATAAAGATACAACTACGGTTTATAACACATCAACAGTAACTCAGATTGCTACCGCGAAATCAACCACTAAATCAACTTCTACAACATTTGAAGAAGCAAGAAACACTTTGGTAACTGAGGCGATAAATAGAAATACAACAGTTTCAACAAGCACAATTACTATAACGGCATTTAACACAAGTACTACTACTACATTCAATACCAGCACAAGTACTACTACCGTATATACAACGACTTTTGAAACTAGCAAATCAACTAATACTGAATATACAACGACTTTCAGTACTAATAGAAACACAACCACTGTATATAATACATCAACAACAACACAAGTTTCTACAGCAAAATCAACTTCAAAGTCAACAAGCACAACTTTTGAAGAGGCAAGAAATACATTAGTGACAGAAGCTATAAACAGGAACACTACAGTGTCAACTAGTACTATTACTATAACAGCATTTAATACTAGTACGACCACGGTATTTAATACAAGCACTGAAACTACTACCACGTTTTCAACGAGTAAGAGTACAGATACAACCGTTTCAACCTCTAGAAATACGACAACTACGTTTAACACGTCGACTACCACTGTATTTAATACTTCGACTAATACAACAGTTTCAACGTCTAAATCTACTGATACAGTTTATAGCACTAGTAAAAGTACAACAACAAGTTTTGGTACGGTTACACCAACTAACATTTCAACATCAACAACTGTTAGCACAAGTAAAACTACATCAACAACTTTTTCAACGTCAAGTGTAGTAAATACATCAACAGTGTTTAATACTAGCACAACTACAGTATACACAACTAGTACAGTTTATAGTACTACAACAGTATTTAACACTAGCACAAGTACTGTATTTAATACTAGCACAAGCACCGCATTTAACACTAGTACTTCTACAGTATTCAATACAGCTACGAGCACAACGTTTAATACTGCAACTACCACTGTATTTAATACTAGTACAACAACAGTTTATAGTACGAGTACGACTACAATTACAAGTTCAATTGTCAGCACATCGTTCGCAACAAGCTTCGATACGACAACTAGCGTTATAACAACATGGTATGTTCCTTCAACAAGAGCACATCAGCCTGGAGACGTGTCGCATCACCCAAGAAGTTAGTATTATATAAAACTATGTAATAAATATATTATAGAAATTTAAATTTAATTTTATGGAAATGTTTAATAAAAAAGAGCTTGATAAAAGAATCGGCCCTTTAAAAAAAGATAAGCAATTGTATAACTTAGAACAAGTTGAAGGTTATGTAATTAGAAAAGCTAGTGAAGTTGGTTTAGAAACTAGCTACGATGTTATGGCAGAAGAAATGCCATATTTTAAAACTTTAGCATATACAGAATATGCGGGTAACTTTTATTTACAACCGTTAAATTTCAAACTAAGGAACGAACAATTAGTAGATGCGTTTCATTGTACTGAAAAAACGAATAAATTAGATTACTCTGATTGGTTAGTAAATAGAATAGTAAATAATCAAGCAAATAAATATTTAGAAAGAGACGAAAAAGCTTTAGCTAAATATCCAGCAAAAGATTATATAGTTGTTTTACCCGGATCTAATAAAGTTAGAGAAAATGTTTGTTTGAATAGATTAAAGTTCATTGCTAAAGAGCATGGAGATAATATTTATTTTAAACCACATCCTATAACAACACATCAAATTATTGGTGAATTAAAAGATTTCTTTGGTGAAGAAAATGTATTACCAAGAAATATAAACATGTATTACTATTTACAAAAAGCTAAAGGCGTATATACAACACATATAAGTGAAAGTTGTGTTTACGGTGTAGTATTAGGCAAAGATACTCAACCTATAGATGTTTGGAATAATATACAAAGAGGTTCATTTTATTGTATTAATAATCATTTATTATATCATCAAGATAAAGCAAAAGATTATATCAATAAAACTTTTTCAAATTATAAATCAGGTATTATAAACCCTGAGCTAGATAAAAACTGGCAAGAAAAAGTTGATAAGTATATTGATTATATATGCGAAAAAAGAAATAAATACAAAAATTGGTTCTTAGACGGAAGAGCACAAAAAAAATAAAATGAAACTTATAAGAAAAATTACTATAGGAAAAGATTATAAAAATGATGCAATGCATTATTCTGTTGGCCAAGATGTATATGGTGGCCATACAATAGATTCTATAGTCGAAGAAAATGATAAGTTTTCCATTTATATTAAAAAAGGAAAAGAGGTTTTGCCTTGGAAAGATTTTAATAAAAACATGGCTATATCTGTTGAATATAATTTAGAATATTAATGCAAAGCATATCTGATTTTATAATCAAACCTAAAAATAAAAGATATAACAATACAAAACAGATCGGTGATTCAGAGCTACTGTTAAATTCAGAAATCTCTGATCATCGGTATGTTAGTAGAAATGCTATTGTTTTAGCTACACCTTTAATTAATGAAACAGATATAAAAGTTGGTGATGAAATAATTGTTCATCATAATGTTTTTAGACGCTGGTATGATGCAAGAGGTATAGAAAAAAATAGCAGAAGCTATTATAAAGAAAATAAATATTTTGTAAAAGCTGATCAAATATTTTTATATAAAAGAAATAACAAATGGCAAGCGCCAAAAGGTTATTGTTTTATCAAACCAATTGTATCTAATAATATTATTGAAAAAGAAGTACCTTTACGTGGAATAATAAAACATGTAGATAAAGATTTAATCGGTATTGAAAAAGAAGATCTAGTTGGTTTCACACCTAGCAGCGAATATGAATTTGTTGTTGACGGTGAAAGATTATATAGAGTATTAACAAATTCAATATCTATTAAGTATGAACGTAAAGGAAACGAAGAAGAATATAATCCAAGCTGGACATAAAGCAGTTAAAGAGCTTATTAAAGTTGCAAAAGAACCTATTGTTGAAACTGAAGATGACATTTCAGCTGATAGATTAAAAAATGCAGCTGCTACAAAAAAGTTAGCTATATTCGATGCTTTCGAAATATTAAATAGAATTGAAGAAGAAAAAGCATTATTAAGCGGCACAACATTAGAAAAAAAATCTGAATCGTTTAAAGGTTTTGCTGAAAGAAGATCTAAATAATGTATAATCAAACTTTATATAGTATTATTGAGCCGGTAAAAATTAATACAATTAAACGGCTTAATAAAGCAAAAAAATGGAAATATGGTTACAATAAAGAAAATGATATTATCGTTATATCAAAAACTGGTCAAATTGGTGAAATATATAAAATCCAAAATCTGCGGATAGCTTTACCACCTAAACCAAAAAATATTGATAATAAAAATAATAAGTGGACAGTACAAGACTACCCAAAAGAATTATCAAAATTAAAAACTATATTTGATTGGAAAGATTTACCAGCAGAATTTAAAAATAAATGGCATGGTTATATCGATAAAGAATTTACCAAACGTGAAGAAGGCTATTGGTTTTATAACAAAAGCAAAGCTACTTATATCACTGGGTCTCATTATATGTACTTGCAGTGGACCAAGATTGATGTTGGGAAACCAGAGTTTAGGGAAGCAAACAGATTATTCTTTATATTCTGGGAAGCTTGCAAAGCAGATACAAGATGCTACGGAATGTGCTACCTCAAAAATAGACGGAGTGGCTTT
>Ga0208159_1000958_pt1 | contig 11151 bp, 14 predicted proteins | sample 9_EtaG_FD_184082 | JGI IMG/M metagenome (GOLD analysis project Ga0208159, IMG submission 184082) | Marine viral communities from the Subarctic Pacific Ocean - 9_ETSP_OMZ_AT15188 metaG (SPAdes) (version 2) | ecosystem: Environmental > Aquatic > Marine > Oceanic | place: Pacific Ocean | collected... | reverse complement strand
ATAAAATTAGTTCCTCCACCTGGATATTTGTTTACTTTTCCACCATCTTTAAAATTTTTAACAGGTTTTTCTGGTCTAGTTGTTCTAGATGTATTAAAATCTCTATATCCCTTAGCTCTACCTTCATGTAAGTATCTTGCTCCCAACTTGTCTCTTAAGTTTTTAAACCATCTTCTTGGAGATATTCTTCTTCCTTGAGTATAAGTCATTCCTCTGTTCTCTCGCCTCTCTTCTCTAGCCTTTCGTCTCATTGTTCTATTATACTGTCTCATCTCTTGTCTATACTTTCGCATAGCTCTTCTGTAATCTTTTCTATTACTTCTTCTTTCTACTCTATCTGCAGAAGTCATTTTATTATTATCACCAGATGTAGTTACCTCATCAGTATTAGAAGATTCATTATTTTGCTTTTTACCTCTATTTCTAACAATATCTTTATCTCTAACAACTTGAGGTATGTTTGAGCCACCACGATAATTACCTGAACTTTCTTGAGTAGGATTTTTACCCTCTTCGTCATTATCTTCTTCGTTGTTATTTATACCACCTGTTACAAATTTTCTACCAGGAGTTAGTGTTTGTTTTACTTTTTCAGAACCTTCTTTTCTTTTCTTTTTAGCTGATTCATCTTCTTCTTTAAACTTTTTCATTTTCTCATCATACTCCATCTTGCTTTTATCTTGCTTTGCTTTTGTTTCTTCTAAATATATATCCCTAACACTTTCTTTTGAACCAGGTTTAGTTGCTGCCTGTATTCTTTGCATTCTTTTTAATTCAGCTTCATCTTCTTTTGTAAAAGTTTCTGGGTTTTTAGACTTTTTAGTCATCAACGCAGATATTCCCCTACCCAAGTTTCCATATTCAGTCATAGCTTTGTATCCTGAGCCACCACCTTTTGCTACATTTGGTTTGTAAAACCTAGTTTCACTCATTGGTCTCTCTTTTCTTTTTTGTCTAAACCTATCAAACCTAGTTTTAAGTTTATTTACAGTTCTTGCGAACCCACCATTTTCCATGTTTTCTTCATACATAATATTATCGCTTTCTGTGTTTGTGGAATCATCTCTTGAGCTTTCTTGGTTTTGTTTATTTTCACTTTTTTCGACTTTTTGATTAAAAGAAGCGTTTGTTATATATTTGGCTGTAGATTGGACATTTCCATTTTCATCATAATACCTAAACACCCTTCCTGGTTCTCCTGCTCCACCAGTTTTTGAAAACAAATCACCTGCTTTTTCAGCAGCCTCTTTGCTGTCATAAATTCTATCAGATGGAGAGTTGTATGGTGAGCCCATCTTTCTCATGCCTTTTTTAGCCATTTCAACATCTTTTACTTTTCCACCAGTTTGATATATAACGCCACCTTTCTTCATTTGACCACCTTTAGCAGCCATAGCAGCTTTAGCAATCATACCAGCAAAAGCTTTTTTTGTTTTTGGAACATATCTTTTTGTTTTCTTCATTTTATTTCTTTTTTCTATTAGCTTTAGGTCTCCCTATAGCGATTATAATTGCCATACCTTTTTTGTTCTTTTTGTTAGGTTTAACTTTCCCACCATGTTTGAACACACCTCTACCTTTTAAGACATCTGCTCTTGTTATTTTTCCATCCTTATTTAGGTCAGGGAATCTTTTTTTCTTATTTGTTTTTACCATAGCACCTTTTTTAGCTGTTATTCCATCTCCCATTTCTTCAGTTTTTTCTTTTAATTTATCTCCAAGGTCTGCTAGTCCACCTCCACCTCCATCACCAGAGGTTTTATCTTTTATTTTATCTGCAAGACTTTCTCCATCTCCTCCACCAGTTAAATTAGCTAATCCACCACCACCTCCTGTGTCTGATTTTGGTAATTCAATTTTAGGTTTTTGTGTTGCTGGAATCATGTTTCTTGCTTCATAGCTATAGCCACCTTCAGCTCTACCTATATTAGGATTTTCACCCTCTCCAAATGTTGATTGTGGAATGTATTCGTCACTTGGTTTTTTTACCACTTTTGGTTTTTGATTTAAGTTTTCTTGTTCAACAGGCTTTTTAATACCTAGCTCTTCATCACTTTCTTCTTTTTCAACGACCTCTGGTATCTCTATAAGTTCGTCATTATCAGTGCTAATCATATCGTCTTCAGGTAAACGTAATTCTTCTTCTGAAAATATAGGTTCATCTTCAGGTATGTTATTTTGATTATTTTCCTGATTATTTTCCTGATTATTGCTACCTGGTTCTACGTAATCAGGCTCATCACTTCCATCTTGACCACTTCCTCTACCAGAACCAGAACCCATTCCCATACCATCACCAGATGAATATCCTTCAGGTTTATGAAAATCAACTGCTGGTGCTGTGTATTGTGTTTCGTAAAATCTTACACCTCCACCTTCAGCATATCCTGGAACAGACATTCCTGCTTTATTATCTTCAGTATATATTATTGGTAAATCATTTTTTTTAGCATATGCTTTTGCATCTGCTATACCCTGCTTGGTATATGGGAATTTCTTTTTTCCTACTCTTGGCATTTTTTTATATTTTTGCTTCTAATTGTTCTAATACATTGTAGAACCTAGTTATCATTATTTTACCCCTGTGTGAAATCATATATTTCCTCGCCCTATGTTTGGCTCTTTCTTGATATATTGCAAGATAGCTTTTTTTTAACAAATCTGGCATATTTCTAGTCAAAAAAGTAGCTGAGCACTTATAGTTGTTTTTTATATCAGTACCTGTGAAATACTTTAAATCATACACAAAGAACAAAAATTCTATGTCTGAAACCTTCAAACTATAGTTATCTCTAAAGTAGAATAGAGTATCCCTATAATACTTTAAATAGTTTTTTTCCTTCATTTAATTAAAATATAATGACAAATATAAATAATTATTTCTTATATTTGACAATAAATAAATGATAATCTTAAAAATAAAGAAAAATGGCTAAGAAATTTTTTGCAGTTGAGGTAACTCCAAGTATAGCTAGGGTAGCATATGACAACAATGATGTTATAGGTGACTTCAATGTATTACCACTACCTGTTAGGGCTGGTGAAGCCTGTTTATTAAGAAGTGTGGCTATTCAAGATAGAAATCACTTAAATGATGTAGCTTTTGACATTGTGTTTGTTAAAAATAAAACTGGTGATGCAGAGCTTGGTACTACTGATGGTGCTGTTGATATTACTGACGCTAATTTAACAACTAACATTCTTCTTGGAGCTATTAGTAAGCCTGGAGCTGCAGTTGCAACTGGAGGGCAGTTTACACAGTATTCAGACCTAATAACAAATGATGTAATAACAATGACAGGGATTGATTTGGTTCTTGGTTCTTCTACTATAACTCCTTCTGGTTCTATGGTAGCAGAGGCACAAACAGGATGTTACTTTGGTTTAATTGCTAGAGCTTCTTATGACACTTCTGGTGAAGCTGCAGATGGTCTTACATTTACGTTTGGCTTCGAGGTACTTTAAAATTCATAATATATGGGTACTAGAACGATTAAACCCTTATCTAACAATGCTGGGCAATTAGGCTCATCTACTAAGTATTGGAATAAGGGGTATATCAATGAGCTCTATATCAATGAGATTCATACATCTTCAACATCTACTTTATCAGCTTTAGGTATATCTATAAAGCCATCTACAGGAATTGTGTTTGAAGGAGCAACTCCAGATGAGTTTGAAACTCAACTTCTTTCTTCTGACCCCTCAGCAGATAGGGTAATCCTTTTACCTGACGCTACAGGAATAATAGCTTTAACTACTGATATTGGTGTGACAACCTTAAGTGGAACAACAGCTAATGGTCTAACAACCTACGCTAGTGCAGGAACACTTGATGTTGAACAATATTTAACTTTTGAAAATTCAGGAAATATATCTACATTATCACTTTTATCTAATGAGGATACAGGGGATAAATTTAGTATTGCAACAACAACTCATGGTGCTACAACAATTAGTACAGTAGATGACGATACTACTTTAGCTCATTTAACACTTGATGTGCATGGTGATATAACATTAGATGCCCAAGGAAAAAATGTATATATGGCAAGAGATGGTAGTAATGCATTTGATTTTAATGTAGACACATCAAGTATGAAAATAATGGACACTACAGACAGTGGAGATTATTTCAAAATATTAACAGATACTCATGGGGCTACTACACTTTCAACAGTAGATGATGACTCAGATGCTGCCCACCTAACTCTTGACGCTGATGGTAATATTGTTTTAGACGCAGTTTGTGACCATGCTACTACAGGTATTGTTTTACAGAATGAAGGAACACAATTTGGTTTATTTAATATTCATCATTCTGCTTCTCACTTTACTCTTTATGAAAATGGAGGAGCTAGTACAGATGATTATGGTTCATTTAAGGTAGATGCAAATGGAAAAACGACTATATTTACTTGGGATGCTGCAGGGACAGATGCTGATATTGTTTTAGATGCTAAAGGAAATGTAGAAATAAACGCTGAAGCAGGGGTTATAGACTTTAAAGATAGTTCTGCACAATTAGCTAAGATAAGTTCTGATGGTTTAGATTTTACAGATAATATTAACGCTAAAGTAATATTTGAGGGTGGAACTGATGATACTCACCAAACAGCGTTAGGTGTTGATGAACCCACACAAGACAACACTGTAAGTCTTCCCAACGCTTCAGGAACAGTTCAGTTACAGGGTTCTAAGGCTGGACAAACCTTTAGTGTACCACTTAAAAACGATGATTTATACGTTCTTTATGTTAGTGTGCAAAATTACTGGTATCACACTGGTTATGCTGGTCAAAATTTTGGTACGTCAATAGGGTCTGAGACAGATAGCACAGCTATGAGAGCTGTTTCTTACATTGCTACAGCAAATTGTAAAGTCAACAATGTTGTTGTAGCCTTTTATAGTACACAAAGTGCTGATTTAGAGTTTCAAGTTACTAAAATACCACTGGTAGATGATTCTAACTCAAATGTTACTCTTGCAGCAATGACACACAATGATATAAACTTTTCTATGGCAGCTAATTATAATTACGTAAAAACAATGACCATGACTGGGGGTGGTAGCGATGATAATCAATTACTTAAGGGTCAAGCTTTTACTTTAGCAATTAGAAGAACAGACGCTACTGGAACCAGGGTTCTTTATGGAAATTGTTTTGCAGAAATAGAATTAATTTAGAATAATACATATGGCTTTAACAGATAAAAAATATTCATCAATACACAGTAAAACAGGTAGTGAACTAACCAAACTAAAAGACGTTTATGATGCTGGGCACATAAATAGAATTATAGACAATCCTGATGACGATGAAGTGCTAACTGCGTTAATGTATCAAATGCAGAAAATGCAAGATGAATTAGATTATCTTAGGACAGAAATATCATCTAACAAAGATAAGGTAATACCAAATGTAACAGGCACAACTAATCACGATATTTCATTTGGGGCATTAACATCTACAACAGTAAAAGGGAAAACAACCTATAGTGTTGTTATGACAGTTACAGACAGTTCAGGTGGAAAACCTTTAGCAAAAACAGTAACATTAACCCTGTCGTAAATAATAATTTTTGTATATTTACAGATAAAATAAAAAGCAATGAAAAAGATAATAATATTATTATTAATGATTAACATTTGTGCACAAGCACAAATTCGAGATTTTTTTAAATACTCTACTTTATACACGTCTATGACAATAAACACTCCCTTCACTGAAGATGAGGATTGGATAGCTATAGATAAGGGATATGAGGATGTAACTCAAGTCAATCCTTATGACTATAATTTGACAATTGGCTTGAGACGAATTGCAAGAATGGATTATGAATATAAAGTTAAAACATGGTATTATGGCACTGAAAAAGCTGTTGCAGATAATGTTACTATTGGTAACGCTGTTGGTTGGGAGTATTTATTTAATTATTCATTTATACGTAATCGTGGGGATAAGTATACTGAAAAGAATTTCTGGCTTAGATACCTTGGGGATTGGTGTGTAACTAAAGCTCAATATAAAGATAACCAGAGGGTAAACTTGAGATATAACTCATTTGATACAAGATTAAGAATAAATAAGGGTAATTGGGACTTTACTATTGGTGGAGTATTTCGTATGCACCCAGTATATGGAGTTAACCCAATAGAAGATTTCTGGGTTCCTGGAGAATCTACATTCCAACAACTAGCAGAAGATTTTGGTTATGCTCCTGAGCAATGGATTCAGGGATTTTACGTAAACCAGAACTGGTATGATGTTAGTGGTGGAGACTCTGTTTTAGTTGCTACCTCTAATGATGAGTTCTTCAACCACTACTTTGGTGACGCTGTTGCATCATTCAATGAAAGAGAACTAGATAAGCTTGGTATGCAAAAAGAAATAAGTGCTGTAATTGGTTTAGCTTACTATAAGTATACAGACAAGCTATGGTTGCATGTTTGGGCTAACTGTATGCCTTTACATTATGGTATGGACGAATACTCTTTTGAATATGGTGTAGAAGAGTGGGATAATATAGAATGGGATGCTGGTATCGTTTTTGGTTCACGTATCACGAAACACCTTGGCATGTTTATTGAAGGAACACATATGCGTTACTGGATGAAACCAGTACATGAATTAAAGTTTGGTTTTAACTATTTAATATTTTAATTATGAGAAAAATTATTTTTATTTTATTTGTGTTGTTAAGTTGGTTTTGTAAAGGTCAAGGTTATGATTTCCAACAATTATGTTTAGATTGTGCTGCAGCAGGTGGATACTATTGTGGGGATGACCCTGCTAATTGGACTCAATATGCTCCAATGGGGTGTGTTCAAAACGATTGGATAAATGACTCATGGGAAGATTGTGTAGATGCGTCAGATGAGAATGGTGCTGTTCCTACTTCGCCAGAAGACTGTGCTCCACCAGTTCCAATATGTGATACTGTATTTATAGAGATACCATTTATTGAATGGATATATGACACTATTGTTCAGGTAGAATATGAAACAATTATTGAATATGAGACAGAATATGTGTATTTAACTGATACAATATTTGAAATTGAGTACATAGATGTTTATATTACAGAGTATATAGATTGTGAAACAGGTATGCCATGTAGTTCAAATTTGCCAGAAATAATAGAAAAGTCAGAGAAGACTGGATTAATGTATAATATAATGGGTCAACCAATAAAGAGACCTGAGAGTATATATATACATGATGGCAAGATTAAATATATAATGAACTAATGTATACTTATAAAGCTAAGTTAGATAGAGTAATTGATGGTGACACTATAGATGTTAACATGGACCTAGGGTTCGATATTTCTGTTCACAAAAGAATAAGACTTGCAGGAATAGATACTCCAGAGTCTCGAACAAGAGACTTAGAGGAGAAAAAAAGAGGACTTGCTTCCAAGGCTAGATTAGTAGAGTTGTTAGATAAAGGAGACTTAGTTGTGGAAAGTAAAGATGTTGGTAAATATGGTAGAGTTTTAGGTGTATTACATATATATCCTGAAGACAATTTACCATTTAATATTAATGAAAAATTAGTCGAAGAGGGATACGCTGTTGAGTACCATGGTGGGAAAAAGAAAAAGGAAAAGAAGGAGCCAGCTAATCAAAACGAAGATGTTCCCTTTGCTGATTAATAAATAACAAGATTATGAATATATTCAAAGATAATAACGACTGGAACGAGAAGACTATAGTGGGGGCTATGGCCTTTTTTGTTATGTGTGTCGTTATGGCCCTTGACCTCTCGACAGGATACTGGGGCCTAGAGCTTACCATCAATAAATTCGTATACGACAGCTTCGTGTGGGTAACATTAGGTTGTTTTGGAATTGCTGGTATTGAAAAATTTGCAGGTAATGGCAAAAAGTAGAAAATACATAAAAGGAGGTGGTGTTGATGACCCATTAAAAATTCCAAAGAAAACATGGGAGCAATTAGCTATGGAAGCTGCTGGATTCAAATATCCAGAGGAAATACAAGAATGGAAAGAGGCTGGAAGGCCTGACCCACGTAAAGGAAATAGAACAAGAAAGTACGTTAGTGGTGGAACCACAAAAGATGCGTGCTATCACAAAGTTGTTTCTAGATATGGACCTAAGACTTCTGCCTATAGAAGTGGTGCAATGGCTAAGTGTAGAAAAGTTGGAGTTTCTAACTGGGGAGAAGGAGGTAAAAAGAAGAAGTAATGGCAGTAAGAAAAACAGCAGCAGGATTAAGACTTAAGCGTTGGTTCAAGGAAGATTGGCGAACACCCAAAGGAAACAGGGGGTATGATAAGGGAGAAAATACTTTTAGACCCACAAAAAGAATAACTAAAGATACTCCAGCTACTTGGTCAGAATTAAGTAAAGGAGAAAAAAGAAGAGCAAAGATAGAAAAGGATACAAAAGGTAGAGTAACAAGATATAAAAAGAAAAAAACCATGAAAGAAAGTAAAGCAAAAGAGGGAGCTGTAGTTTATAATAAACCCAAAAGAACCCCAAGTCACCCAACTAAGTCTCATGTTGTTATTGTTAGAAAACCAGGAGGTGGGAAAAAAACAATTAGATTTGGGGAACAGGGTGCTTCTACTGCAGGAAAGCCAAAAGAAGGAGAATCTAAAAGAATGAAAATGAAAAGAAAATCATTTAAAGCTAGACATCGTAAAAATATATCAAAAGGAAAAATGTCTGCAGCCTACTGGGCTAATAAAGTTAAATGGGAAGATGGTGGAGTAAATGCACCTAAAGGTTTTCACTGGATGAAAAAGGGTAAAGGCAAGTATAAGCTAATGGAACATGGTGATAAGCCATTTAAGAAACATGAAGGTGCTAGTTTGAAAGCTGATTTCCCTATCCAGAAAAAACACAATCCTAAGCAGGATGCTAAAATGGCCAAGAGAAAGTATGTGAAGGGTGGTCGTGTTAAAACAATGGAAAAAGACCTACTTGATGGAGCTGGGGTTTCAACCAGCAAAAGACATAAGAATAAAATGAAAGGTATTCTACACTCTAAAGAAGAATCCTTATATACAGCACTTGGAAGAAAAGCACCTAAGAGAAACATCTTTAAAAAGGGTGGCAGTGTTAAGAAAAAACATATGTGCTAATGGGTATAATACATTTTATATTAAGTGAAAATGGTGATGCTGGACAATATGCTTTTAAGAAAGATTTGTTTAGATATTTAGTGCAAGCAGTTGTTGTGTCACCCACAGGTTTAACTTCTATAATTTTATATTTTCAAACACAAGGGGAATTATATACACATGACCAAATTAATTTAACAGTAGCATCCCCATATAAAACTGTGGTAATACAGCAGTTAATAGAAGACCTATGCAAAGATGGTGCTATTACAATAAGAGACTCCAGTGGTCACACCTTTGACACAAAAAGCGTTTATAAGCATATTTCAGATATAACATATACTGCCTCTACCTAGTTCATTACTGAACACACAAAAACAACTATCATCATCAATATATACACTATTTTAGTAACGTCTATTCTCATACTGCAATATAATATCAATATGTTAACTGAATGTTAAGACAAGGTTAATTTTAAAATTTTTTGTTAAATTTTTTTTTTAGAAATTTTTGGGGTGGGCATTATATACTATTATGCTACTTGCTATTTTAAATCCCAAGTCGATATATTTACCCCCACCCACGAATATATATATACATATAACGAACTGATATATACATAACTATTATTATTATATAGGATAACCAACTACTAACAACACAACATTATTAATAATACTATTTTATTGTGTCATTCTGGAAACTATTTAGAATGATTGTTCTGCAAAGAAGTATATACAAGTGACATAACCCCCTATTAACTTTTACCAATTATCCCCAAATCAATTTGAAAGCTATTTTAAAGCCATCTAATAGATTATCTATCTATTCTGAATGTCTACCATTAAAACTTTCTGTTATGCGATTAGAATTAATTTCCCTCTGTTAAGTTTCTTTACATTTATGATTGTTAATAGTATTGTTAATAACTTTGTTTATTTGCTATTGACTTTATCAATTTGAATACTTACTATCACACGCATACACATCACGCATACACACGATTTAATTAGTAGATTGTAACACATATCCTTATTTAGAATCATTATAAATTTCCTCAAGGGAATGAAAATAAATGTAAAAAAACTTGACATTAATTAGTTTATTGTCGTATGTTTGTGGAAACATTAAAATTTAAAACATTATGAATGAATTAATTGAACAAGTGTTACAAGGTGAATTAAGTCAAGAAGAATTTGACTCAAAGATTTACGAATCATTAACTAAAAATTAAACATTATGAGTATGAGATTTGAAGACGACTATCAAGAAGCAAAGATATTATTATTAAGGGACTTGAAGAAATTAGTAAGACATATTGAGAATAACAAAATGGAAACTGAACACATCAGAAAGGTACACAATTCTTTAGAGGTCAATCTAATTACAGTAGATGAGTACTATGATTATATATGGGAATAAGTAATACTGATGAGCTTTAAAAAAGCGAAACACCTCGAAAGAGGTGTCTATTACTAAACATTAAAAAACAAAACATTATGAAAAAAGACATATATCAAATAATTACAGAACAAGTAATTAAAGGACTTGAAGAGGGAGGTCACAAGTGGTTTCAATCTTGGGCAGGAAATACTGATACGATGACTATAAGCCACACAACAGGAAAGATATACAAAGGCATTAATCAGATGTTATTAAGTATGTCAATGTACTTTAATGAATACTCAAGTAGAGAATTTATTACATTTAATCAAGCTAAAAAATTAGGAGGTAAAGTTAAAAAAGGTAGTGTGTCAGATATTGTAGTTAAGTACAATGTTTCTTATTATGTCAATGATAAGATTAAAGAGGGTAAGAGAATATACCTAAAAACTGATGAACTTAATATGCCTATAATACCAAAAGGATATACTCAAAAAGATGTTAACAAGTCAATGAGTGTCAGATATTTTAGAGTATTTAATCTTGATTGTGTTGAGGGTGTAGAGGATAAACATAACATTGATGATGTTATCAAGGGTAGTGTATTCGAGCCAATCAAAGAAGCTGATTTAGTGTACTCTAATATGAGAAAGAAACCTACATTAGAACATAGA
>Ga0208159_1000956_pt1 | contig 11156 bp, 6 predicted proteins | sample 9_EtaG_FD_184082 | JGI IMG/M metagenome (GOLD analysis project Ga0208159, IMG submission 184082) | Marine viral communities from the Subarctic Pacific Ocean - 9_ETSP_OMZ_AT15188 metaG (SPAdes) (version 2) | ecosystem: Environmental > Aquatic > Marine > Oceanic | place: Pacific Ocean | collected... | reverse complement strand
TGATCCGGGCCACTGGGGCTGCAGACGCCACCGTTCAGGAGGCCGAGGCCTATGCTGCGCTGGCCAAGGGCGCGCTGAGAACGCTCGAAGAGTCCCCCTATCGCAGCGCACTCGAAGATCTGGCCGATTTCTGCGTTAGCCGGGCCTACTGAGTCCGCGAGCGTTCGAGCCACCAAAAGACTGATCCGATAGCGGCAAGGGCAACCAGTGCCGTCAATTGTAGAACCGGGAAATCATCGGCCTGGTCAGCGGACTCTGCTACGCCAAACATGGTGACCACACCCATCACCGCGCAAATCAGTGTCATACTCCACCAGAAGGTCGCGACACTGAGGTGGCCCCAACCGCGGGCAATCAGCCGCTGATAGGCGTGATCGGTGTGCGCCTGAAGAAGATTGCGCCCCTTGAATGTGCGCCACGCTAGCGTCAGCAAGACGTCAATCAGAAACGGCAGGGCAAGCGTGAGCGCCAGAAGCGCGGCGCGAACGCCGTCCATGCCGTCGCCAAGGTGGTAGACGGCCATCAAGCCAAACAGTCCGCCGGCGCCTAGAGATCCGCAGTCTCCGGCATAGAGGCCGCCTCGCAAGTTCCACACAAGAAAGCCTAGCACAGCTCCGAACATGGCGAACTGGGCGATCATGGCAAATTCCCCGATCGGGTCGGGTACACAGCTACCAAAGCACAGCATCAGCACGGCAAAGAGCGGGAACAAAGCCACATGCATGATCGCAATCGATCCCAGCGCGAGGCCGTTGGCACCGTCCATGAAATTGACCGCATTCGTAATCACGATCAGCCAGACAATGACCGCAATACCAAGGAGCCATCCACCTGTCCCGCCCGACATGAAGAATGGTATGGCCGCAATGACAGCCCAACCGCACAGCAGCGCGAGCTTCAACAAGGCTGACAGGCCGAGCCAGTCATCGAGGAAGCCGATTGCCCAAGGCGTGACGGCTAGCGCAACTGCAAACAAAATCCTGCCCGCGGGCATCTGAGCCAATGACGAGGGTTCTGCCATGACCGCGAACGCACCCAGCGTAATCAGGATCGCGCCGAAGATACCGATCCCGCCCGTGCGAGGCACAGGCGCTGCCTGCTGTTTACGGCCACCATCCGGAGCATCGAGCAGCGGCAAATGACGCGCCAGGGTGCACAGGACGAAAGAAATCAACGCCGCTCCGGCAACGAGGTAGAAAATCGTCATCGCGCGTCCCCCAAGCTTGTTGCACGAATCCACCACTTGGGATGGGCGCGCTCAAGATCCCTTGCCGCAGACTGTGCGTCGTCATCGGTTACAAACAGCGCGAAACAGGTTGCGCCCGATCCACTCATTCTTACGAGACGACTTCCCGGCACCACATTGAGGACGTCAAGCACCTCCCCGATAGCTGGTACAAGGCGCACCGCTGGGGATTGAAGATCGTTACGTTGGTGCGCCAGCCATGCGATCAACTCTTCCGGCGAACGCATTTCAGGCACGGCTTCGAGGGCGCTGAAAACACTTATGCCCCCTTCTGTGTCGAAGGCCCGGAAAACCGGCCCGGTCGGGCAGTCGACCGCTGGATTCACCAGAACAGCTGGCAATCGAGGGAGGTTCTTTTGCGGGCGAACTTGTTCGCCTTCGCCCTGCATCAACGCCGTCCGCCCTTCCAGCGCAACAGGCACATCGCCGCCCAGCGGCACCGCGACCTGTCGGACAAGATCGCGCTCCAATGACCACAATTTCTGAAGAACGCGCAACGTCGCGCCGGCATCCGCCGAACCGCCACCAATTCCCGCTGCCACGGGAAGATGCTTGTCAAGCGTCAGCGCAGCACCGTGCGATCGGCCCTCGGCCACGCACAGAGCTTGCGCAGCGCGCAGGACGAGATTGTCACCACCGACTTCCAGGCCGCTGGATCGTGGCCCCGCGACACTGAGGGTCAGAGTATCTGCGGACTCAGCAGATACCCGGTCGGCCGCTTCCGGCCCTGCGAACATGACGAGCGAATCGAGCGGATGACGGCCGTTTTTTTGTACGGTTCCGACATGCAGGAACAGGTTTACCTTGGCGGGCGCGAGAGATGTCGGCATGTCAGACTGCCACAGCGACTAGGGACGAACAGGCTTGGGAAGTTGCGCGCCTGCACCAGATTCAGCCTGTTTGACCAATGGCACGTTCGGACCGGCGACCAGCTTGGCCTCAATTCGGTCGCGTTCGCCATCCGCAGGATCGAGCGTCAACGAACGCCGCCACTGGAATCGCGCCTCAAGCTTGCGGCCGGTCTGCCAATAGGCGTCACCCAAATGATCGTTCAGAACAGGATCGCCAGGCTCAAGCTCGACTGCGCGTTCCAGATGCTGCGTAGCAGTCTCGTAATCCCCCAGCCGGTAGTGCGCCCAGCCAAGGCTGTCGATGATGTAGCCTTCATTTGGCTCCATCTCCGCAGCCCGTCGGATCATATCCATGGCGAAGTCGAGGTGCTCACCCCGATCAACATAGGAATAGCCGACATAATTCAGCAGTGATGCGTCGTCCGGCTGCAGAGCCAAAGCCTTCAGCAAGTCGCGCTCACCTTCGGGCCAGTCGCCGAGCTCTCCACGTGATACACCGCGCGCATAGAACAATCGCCAGTCCTCACGCTTGTGGCTTGCATCATCGCGGATGATCTCTGTCAGCAAGGCCTCTGCCTGTTCCTGTCTCCCAACAGCGCGATAGAGGTCTGCAATCTGGATCTGCAAGCCCCTGTCCGGAGAATGGTCCAGGGCCTCGGCGGCAACGGCGAGGGCAGACTGACTGCGTCCACTGCGCTGCAGGGCCCAGGCGATCTGCCCCCGCGAAGTAGCATAGAAAGCTGACGTTTCAGGCACACGCGCCAGCACGCCAATGGCTTCGTCCCAGCGTTCCGCATTCGAGAGAGATTGTGCCCAGAGGGATCGCGCAACGTGAAGCTCCGGATCAAGTGCCAGCGCCAGCACGAAGTATACGGCTGAGACATCATCGCTTGTCTGGCTCATCAAAGCGGCCGCCGGAACATAGATGGCCAGCGCGGCCCCCTCATCCGGGGTCAGCCTCCGAACCTTGATCTTGTCGCCCGATGCAATCGCCTGGCTCAGGCGCACAATAGAGGCGTTATGGCCAACTTGTTCGTCAAACGTATTCAGAATTTCCAACGCCCTGTCACGTTGGCCACGGGAGGCCAACAACTGGGCGTGTGCTTCCACACCAACGGCAAGGCGGGCGCTCGAATCCCACAGCGTGTCAAAAACCGACAGCGCGGCATCATCATTACCGGCCGACATCTCGATCAGCCCCATCATGTAGAGCGTTGCGCTGTCCAGCCGTGGATCGCCAGACAGGCCATCTTCGAGATACCGGACGGCTGCATCCGTCCCTTGTGTATCAACTACGCGCCAAGCCGACAGTCCGCGCGCAATCATGCGGTTGAACGGCCCGAAACGAGACTGCTCCAGCATTTGCTTCGCGTTATCTTCCCGACCGACCCGAAGAGCTTCCACAGCCAGGGTCAATCTAACGAGAGCGGCCTCGCTGCCGAGGGTGTTTGCCCGCTTCGCCACCCGCACGCCTTCGCGATAATCGCCAGACAGAAGCGACGCAAACAAGGCGCGATCAGCAATACCAGATTTCTCCGGTGCAGAATCAATCGCCAGAGCGTAATGCTCGGCCGCCTTTTGGGGATCATTGGTCATCGCCGCAAAGCGCGCGATCAGAAAATCGCTGTACGCCTCGGCTTCAGTCGGACGACCATTGTGGACGAGCGAAGAATCCAAATGGCTCAATCCACCACTTGAACACGACGCTGACAGCGCCAGAAGCGACGACGCCACAAGAAAACGCAACAATATCATAGGAGCCAACTTCTCAGTAACGGTGCGCCGCTGCAAGGGATTTCCCCCGCTCTAGCCCTGTCCCGCCAACAGAATGTCCTGCTTGTCAAAAAAGCGGTCGATGCCGCGCTTGACCGCCGACATGGCATTGCGCAGGTCGCGGTCGGACTGCAGGCGCTTTGCGTCGGCCCGGTTCGTCACGAAGCCCATTTCCAGAAGCACCGCCGGAACATCCGGTGCCAGCAAAACATAGAAGCCCGCCTCGCGGTGTGTATTGCGCAGCACAGGGCCGGACTTCTCCAGTTCCGGCAGAAGCATTTCCGCAAATTCAGACGAGTGCGTCTTGGTTTCGCGTTTTACGAGATCTTCGAGGATGCCACTGACGCGTTGCGGGGCGCCGTCCTCGAGCGGAATGCGCCAATTGTTGCGATTGGCTTCCTTGTCGATCCGGCGCTCACCACTCGCGCTGATCGTATAGACGGATGCGCCGGCAACGTCGCGACTGGCCGCAGCGTCCGCATGTAAGGAAATGAACAGGTCAGCGCCCCAATCGCGCGCCATGCTGACGCGCACCTCATGGTCGACATAGACATCCGTGTCGCGCGTCAGCCGCACCGTATAGCGGGGGTCCGCCTGAAGGATATTCTTGAGTGCGAGTGCCGCCCGCAAGGTGATGTCCTTTTCCACACCGCCTGTAATCGCCATGGCACCCGGGTCCTTACCACCATGCCCCGCATCGATAACAACCGTGTAGGATTGGTTTGCGACGCGCTGGGACGCTGGCAACGGAGCATCAGGTCTCATTGATGCGAGTTCAATTGCGAGTTCTTCCTTGCGCTTTTTGGCCTGATAGGAGGCAAGCTTGCGCATATCTTTCTTCGCCACGCTGCTGAAGCGCGCGGCCGACACGGTCTGAAGGTCAACGATTACCCGGTAGGATGGCTCGTTGCCCGCAGGTGGCAGGGACAAGGTCCGCGCGACCATCAACGGGCGCTCAAGCGCGAAGCTGAGCGTTCCCTCGGAGAGCGCCCAGGTGGCAACACCACCACCCCCATCACCCACAGCAGGGGTCACTGGCCCATCAACTGGCAGCACGAGGCTGCGAGCGTTTCCCGATTCGGCAAGGAAGGCGCGACCTTCCTGCTCGGAATCTGCCCACACGGTGATTCGAGTCGGCTCTCCATTGCCAACAACCTGCACCCGGCTGACATCGGCGGATGCGGCAAAACCCGCACTCAGACAGGCAATCACAAGGCAAACAAAGCGTAAAATAGTCATCAGGATCGCATGTATTCCAGATTCGAAGGTTTTCCCTACCAGACCGATTATTAACCCAGCATTGACCACAGGTTACGTATTACACAGCCTCAGCGCCCTTTTTGGTCTTTTCTTGACGGTCAAAATTGGGCAGTATCATCCGGTAGCCGCCAATCAGGCCTACCAAGCAAGTTTCCCAACGTCGCGACAGCGATCCCGGCTTCACCGAAAAGGCAAGCGGGCGCCGCGCTCCGGAAAGCAGAGAAGATGTACGCGGGTGCAGTAGTCAAAACCGATTTTCCTGTACTGCCCATGGGGCAGTCGGGTCGGCGTGACCGTATCCTCCCCCTAAATTTACAGACCGGCCCTGCGGCTGGCTTGAGGTGCGTTGACGCATCCAAAGCTGCTGCGCCGGCTCATAAGGTTCCTTTACATGAGCAAACTCATGCTAATCGACGCCTCGCACACGGAAGAGACCCGTGTTGCGATCGTCAACAATGGTCAGGTCGACGACTTTGACTTTGAAACAACTGGCAACGAACAACTCCGCGGAAACATCTACCTCGCAAAAGTAACGCGTGTAGAGCCGTCGCTTCAGGCGGCATTCGTTGAGTATGGCGGCAATCGCCACGGTTTCCTGGCCTTCAGCGAAATCCACCCCGACTATTACCAGCTGCCCGCGGAAGACCGCGAAGCCCTGCTGAAGGAAGCAGCCGAAGAGGCCGCTGCCCAGATCGAAGACGACGATGATGAAGATGGCGATGCAGTCGACATCGACGATGAAGACGACGTCGACAACGATGCAAGCGACGATGACTCTGACGAGTCGGAAGACTCCACCGATAATGAAAGCGGTGAAGCCAAGGCTGCCGCCGCACCCCGCCGGAAGAAGTCCAGCCGGGCTTCGATCTCCAAGCGCTACAAGATCCAGGAAGTCATTCGTCGCCGTCAGGTGATGCTTGTCCAGGTCGTCAAGGAAGAACGTGGCAACAAGGGCGCAGCCCTGACCACCTATCTCTCCCTCGCCGGTCGCTACTCGGTCCTGATGCCGAACACGCCGCGCGGAGGCGGCATTTCCCGCAAGATCGTCAATGGCGCAGACCGCAAGCGCCTGAAATCCATCGTCTCCGAGCTGGATGTGCCGGACGGCATGGGCCTGATCGTGCGAACCGCAGGCGCCAAGCGCACCAAGGCCGAGATCAAGCGTGACTATGAATATCTTTCCAAGCTTTGGGAAAACATTGTCGAGAAGACACTGACATCCGAAGCTCCAATGCTGATCAATGCCGAGGGCGGTCTCGTGCACCGGGCAATGCGCGACATGTTCGACAAGGATATCGAGGAGGTCCTTGTTCATGGTGAAGAGGCATATCGCGAAGCGAAGGATCTCGCCAAGCTCATCATGCCGAGCCAGTCCAAGAAGGTTCAGCAATGGAAAGAGGAAGACCCGCTTTTCGTGGCCGAAGCGGTCGAGCAGCAGCTCGATTCCATCTACTCCCCGACCGTCCAACTGAAATCCGGCGGCTATCTCGTCATCAATCAGACCGAAGCCCTGGTTGCGATCGATGTGAACTCGGGCAAGTCCACACGTGAGCGCAACATTGAGCAGACGGCTGTGCGGACGAACCTTGAGGCAGCTGAGGAAGCCTGCCGCCAGATGCGCCTGCGCGACCTGGCTGGTCTCATCGTGATCGATTTCATCGACATGGACGAGAACAAGAACAATCGCGCCGTCGAGAAAAAGCTGAAGGATCACCTCAAGGTGGACCGGGCCCGCGTCCAGCATGGTCGCATCTCGCAGTTCGGCCTGATGGAAATCTCACGCCAGCGTCGCCGTCAGGGCGTGCTGCAGGCAACCTCCGATCCGTGCGAAGCGTGTAACGGCACTGGCCGTCGCCGCTCTATCCCGTCGGCGGCACTTCAGCTGATCCGGGCCATCGAGGCCCGCGCCTCCATGGGCGGCCTGAAAGCCATTTCCGTGAAGGCTCCGACCGATGTCGCGCTCTACCTGCTAAACAACAAGCGCGAAGCGCTGGTCGAAGTCGAACAGGTGGCCGGCTTTGCTGTCTCGATTCACTCGTCAGAAGACATGCTGCCCGGCGATTTCGTGATCGATGCAGAGCGCGACCCGAACGGAAAGCCGAAGAAGCGCAAGCCACCACGCTCGCTCGCCAAGCCGAGCAAGCAAATCGTCAGTGATGACGAAGATGAAGATGACGAGAGCGAAGACGACACGTCCGAAGCCTCTGCTGATCAAGATGACGAATCCACAGGCACCCGCCGCAAGCGCCGTCGGCGCCGAGGCGGTCGTGGCCGCAAACAAGAGGCAGCTGAGTCGCAAGACGATGAATCCCGGCTCGACGGCGAGGACGCCGAGGATGACGGCGATGACACCGCCGAGGCCGCGTCAGACAGTGACGACGATTCAGAGGATGGCGCCCCTCGCAAGCGCCGCCGCCGAGGCCGTCGCGGAGGTCGTCGGCGGCGCCGGTCTTCAGACACCCGCAACGAGGCAGCCGATGGAGCGCCAACAGATGGCGGCGCCTATCTGGACGGCCTCGCTGCGAGTGCTCCGGAAATGCTGGACGATATTCCGCCGAGCGAAGCCAAAGTAGAGGAGCCGGTAACCGCAGAAGCTGAAACTGCTCCGGACGAACCGAAGACGGAAGAGACTTCTGGTGACAGTGAGGAAAAGCCGGCCAAGACGAAGCGTCCCCGCCGATCCCGCAGCAAGAAGAAGGAAGCCCCTGTGGCAGCCGACACCGGCGATGCACCAGAGACCAGCGATCCTGTTGAAGCTGAACCCACTCCAGCATCCGAGCCTGCTTCAGAGCCAGAGCCTGTTGCAGAAACGCCAGCCCCGGAGCCTCAGCCTGAAGTGGCGCCCGCCATGGTTGAACAGGCTGCGCCAGACCCCACTCCTGAGCCTGCCGCAAAGCCTGCCAAGAAGGCCGAGCCAAAACGCGCCGGCTGGTGGTCCCGCGCCAAGCGCTAGGCGGTCAGATTACTGACTAAATAAGAAGGCCGGAGCAACGATGCTCCGGCCCTCTACGTTTCAAGCTCATACAAAGTAGACGAACCGGAACTCTATTCCGCGACCAACCCTGCGAACTGGGGGTCAGCTACTGCCTTACCTATCAGCTCTTGCACGGCCGGCGTAAAAGCATCAATCACGTTCTGGCAAGCTTTGAGCGCCGAGTAGCTCGTTTTGAAGCTATAGTCCGTAGATACTTCATAGCCATCGGGCGCAGCTTCAGACGAAAGCTTGAGCCCAATCTTCCAGGATCCAGTCCCAAATGAGTTGAAATCCAACTGCGTGATTTCACCATCGATTGTTGTTCCGTTGGTCTGATCGTAAACCCCGGCGGCAAAGAGTTCGTCTCGCATCGCGCCCTCAATAAAGGCAACCGGCGCTTTTCCTGGAGCTACTTCCAAAGCGCCGAGCGCTCGGCAAGTCATATCGCCTTCAACGCCCTCTGCGGTAGTAAACGCCGCCAACTGGACCTTTTGCTCATCGTCCTCAAATGCGGATTGAAACGCCATAATGTTCGCAGTCGACGGCGTATACGGACGGCTGGACGTTGTTTCGCAAGCGCCCAACGTTAGAGCGGCCACAACAACCGCTACATATTTCAGCATAGAATTCTCCCCAAATTTCCCCGTGACCCAAGTTGATCACAGAACCACATTTCCCGCATTGGTTGCTTGGGTCAACAACAAAAAAGGCCGGTCTTGAAATAATCGCGACCGGCCTCCAACTGTTCGATTAAAGCGAAAAAATATTCACATTCGAGTATTTACGCCGCAGCCTTCTCAGCTTTGCCGGCTGGCGGGAAGCGATCGTAGAAGCCTTCGCCCTTGGATGCCATGTCGCGGAGCAGGTCGCCCGGCCGGAACCGGTTACCATACTTGTCCGCAAGCTTGTCGGCCTCGGCGACGAATTCCTTGATGCCCCACATCAGGTCGATATAGGAACAGCAACCGCCCGTATACGGTGCAAATCCCCAAGCGAGGATGGAGCCAATGTCGGCATCGCGCGCATCGGTGATAACACCCTCTTCAAAGCAACGGGCAACCTCCACAGCCTGACGGATCAGGAAGCGGTTGGTCAGCTCTTTCTTCAGGTCTGGTGGGCATTCGTCCACCTTCACTTCCAGCTGCGTGTTCAGGTTTGGCCAGAGGCGTTCCGGCTTGCCCTTTTCGTTGTAGTCGTAGAAGCCCTTTCCGGCCTTGCGGCCCACACGCTCCTGGTCTTCGACGAGCCATGCAAGGAACTGCGTCCGGTCATCCGTCTGCAGATCGATACCAGCTGCCTCAGCGGTTGCCCGCGTCACTTTCAGCGCGGTGTCGAGACCGACCGAGTCGGAAACTTCCAGCGGGCCCATCGGCATGCCGGACTGTCGGCCGACATTCTCGATGATCGCTGGCTTGATGCCTTCTGCCAGCATTTCCATGCCCTCGCGCGTATAAGTGCCGAAGCAGCGGGACGTGTAGAAGCCGCGGCTATCATTGACAGCAATCGGCGTCTTGCGGATGGCGAGCACATAATCGACCGCCTTGGCGAGGGTCGCTTCGCTGGTCTTTTCACCGCTGATGATTTCGACAAGCCCCATGCGCTCGACCGGCGAGAAGAAGTGGATGCCGATAAAGTTCTCAGGGCGCTCCGATGCTTCAGCCAAGCCTGTAATCGGCAATGTGGATGTGTTTGATCCGAAGACAGCATCCTTGTCGAGAACAGCTTCAGCCATCTTGGTGATCTTGGCTTTCAGTTCGACATTCTCGAACACGGCCTCGATGACCAGGTCAGCGCCTTTGACATCATCATAATTGTCGGTCGTCGTGATCAGGTCGAGCAGTGCGTCGCCCTTCTCCTGTGTGGACTTGCCACGCGAGACGGCCTTTTCGACGAGACGGCGGGAATAGTCCTTACCCTTCTCGGCATTCTCTTTCGAGACATCGACGAGAACAGTCGGGATACCAGCCTTGGCCTGCACATAGGCAATGCCCGCGCCCATCAGGCCCGCACCGACGACAGCGATCTTCTTGAATTCGGTCTTCGGATGACCGGCCGGGCGGTTGCCGCCCTTGGACAGTTCCTGCATCGACAGGAACAGGGACCGGATCATGGCTTTCGCTTCCGGGCGCTGCTGGGTGTTGATGAAGTAGCGGGTCTCGATCCGGAGACCCGCATCGATCGGCACCTGAATGCCTTCATAGATGCAGGACAGGATGTTCTTCTGGGCCGGATAGTTGCCAAAGGTCTTGGCCATCAGCATGGCATTGGACATGGTCGCGACCTGGCCCGCACCGGGGCTACGATGCACGACGCCGCCCGGAACCTTGAAGCCCTTTTCATCCCACGGCGCCTGCGCCTTCGGATTGGCCTTGACCCAGGCCTTCGCCTTGTCGACCGTTTCGGACGATGGGGCGAGTTCCTGAACGACACCCATGGCGAGCGCCTTCTCGGCATTGAAGCTTTCACCTTGCAGGATCAGTGGCAGAGCGGCCTGAACGCCGATCAGGCGTGGCAGGCGCTGGGTGCCGCCAGCGCCTGGCAGGAGGCCGATCTTGGCTTCCGGCAGGCCGAATTGCAGCTTCGGATTGTCATTCGCCGCAACGCGATAATGACAGGCCAGCGCCACTTCGAGACCGCCGCCGAGGGCGAGGCCATTCAGCGCAACGGCCACCGGCTTGCCGCAGGTTTCCAGTTCGCGCAGCGTCTTGTTGAGCGAAAAGCCGCGATCGAATTGCGCCTTTTTCAGCTCTGCTTCGGACATGTCCGCAGGCGACTTTCCGGCGCCAGCGCTCTGGTTCATTTCACCAAGATCCGCCCCGGCGCAAAAGCCGCTCGGCTTGCCCGACGAGATCACCAGGCCCTTGATGGCGTCATTGGACGCGACTTCCTTGGAGATTGCGATGATATCAGCGACAGCTTTTGCCGTCAGCGTGTTCATGCTGCGGCCTGGCACATCAAAGACTGCGTGCGCAATGCCGTCACCATCGACGTCCCAACCGAATGTTTCGAGTTCCATATCGTGTATTCCGTTCGTCTGTATCTTGATTAAACG
>Ga0208159_1000954_pt1 | contig 11181 bp, 5 predicted proteins | sample 9_EtaG_FD_184082 | JGI IMG/M metagenome (GOLD analysis project Ga0208159, IMG submission 184082) | Marine viral communities from the Subarctic Pacific Ocean - 9_ETSP_OMZ_AT15188 metaG (SPAdes) (version 2) | ecosystem: Environmental > Aquatic > Marine > Oceanic | place: Pacific Ocean | collected... | reverse complement strand
GTGTTGTCCGTGGATACTGAATTCCGATACAAGGACAAATCTAAAACAATAATTGATGAAGTTGTTTGTGTAGTATTCCAGGACGTATTTAATCCAAAAGATACATTCAAACTTTGGACCGCGGGACAAAAGTTTAATAAATGCCCTTTTGATTTTAGAGATTGTTTGTTGGTTCCATTCATGGCAACGGCCGAAGCTCAAAGTTTTTTAACTTTGTTTTGGGGTACGCCTTATAATGTTTGGGACACCTTTGTTGAGAACTCTCGTTTATATAAATGTTTTAGATCAGGTAAAGGTGCATTGAATCTTTTAACTACTGCAAATCATTATGGAATGAATGAAGTAATGACAAAAGAACAAAAGGACGAAGAACGAAATATTATAACTGAAAATACTACTTACAATGCTGAACAAAAAGAAAGAATATTAGATTATTGTTTCAAGGACGTTGATTTAACTAGACGTGTATTTTTAAAACAGATTGAAGATATAGAAAACAAAAACCATTTAAAAACTGACGAAGACTATAAAAGAGAATTAACACAAATTTTATTTAGAGGGATTAGTCAATGTCATGTTTCCAAAGTTGAGAAAGCGGGAATACCTTGTGATTATCCTAAAATAAAATTATTCAAAGATAATTGGGACCACGTTGAACAACAATTAATTAAAAAATATAACAAAGAGATTGATTGCTTTGATGAGTTTGGAACATTGAAGTATGCCAAGTTTGTTGAGTTAGTAAAACGAAATGGATTAATTGATAATTGGGAACTTACATTTAAGACAGGAAAATTAAGAACTGATAAAAAATACATACAGAAGTTTGAACACTTAAAAGATTTTAAAACTTATAAGACAATAAAAGATTTACAAAACATGACGAGGTTATCGATATTCAATCCAAGTCATGACGGGAAAATAAGAACGTCCTGGAATATGTTTGGAACTGAAACGGGTCGTTGTAGTCCGTCTTCATCAGGAAATATATTTGGCGGTTCTAAATGGCAACGATCATTTATTAAACCAATATGGGGTCATTGTTTAGTGTACTTGGATTATGAACAACAAGAGTTGGCGATTGCGGGTTATCTTTCAGGGGATAAAAAATTAATCGAAGCGTACAATTCAGGTTGCGGATATATGCAAACGGCGAAGTGGTTAGGTATGGTTCCTGAATATGCAACAAAAGAAACCCACCCAAAAGAAAGGGACGACGTTAAGGTTTTATTCTTTGCATTAAATTATGGTGCGGGTCCTAGGTATGTTTCCCAAAATATGAAAGTAAGTTTATTAAAAGCAAACTATATTCTTTTAAGATTTAAACAGCTCTATAAAGTTTGTGTTTCCTGGATCAATGGTGTTCTCAAATCTGTTGCTATGACAAACAGAATTACAACAAGACTTGGTTGGCAAAGACACTCAAACGGCCATTTTAAAATAGATAAACACGGACAAACAAAAGGCATAAGAAACACATTGTTAAACTTCCCTATGCAAGGAAATGGATCAGATATTTTAAGACAAGCTATGATTAAATTACACGAGGCGAACTTTGAAATAGTGGCCCTGGTCCATGACGCGGTGTTAGTGCAAGTACCATTAGGGGACCATGAATCAAGGATCAAAGAAGCAATAAAAATTATGGTTGAAGCGTCGGAGTTTGTTGTTGGTCCTATTAGAGTTGGTAAAGAAATTATTTATTCTAATTGGAAACAATCAGACAAAGATCAAAAGTATTTTGATGACATTATGAAAGAAATTTCAACCTACGTTCAATCTGCAAATCAACCTGGCCCAGGTGTGTAGTACCTGGATATATTATTATATGTATTATTATTTATTAAAATTAGTAAGATGAGCAACAAAGATCACGATTACAAAGGGGTTTATTTTACATTGGGTCCGATTTACTTTCATCAATTCAATTCATTCATCAAACACGGCGTCGGTGCAATGAAACTATTTCAATACATAAAAACAAAACAAGATTTAACAAAAAAATCTTGGGTTAAAGTTGATAATGTAAATGCTTATAAGTGGTTCGGTTTATCTTCATCAACAAAATGGAGAGCAATAAAAAAATTAGAACAAGATAAGTTGATTGAAGTAAAAAGAAAATACGGAGCTAGTCCACAGATAAAAATAATTTGTCCAAGAAAGAAAATTAATTAGGTCCGTCCAAAAAGACCACCCGTTGTTGACCGCTGATTCAAGGTACAATATAACCTTAAATTATGAACGACGAATACAGATTAACTTCTAGTGAATATGCAAAAATCCTTGGTATTAGTTGCGAAGCGTTAAGATCAAGACGTAGAAGACAGATCAAAACAAATTATATTCGAGATGATTACGGAAACTATTGGTGGAAAAACGACCGTCCAAATGGGGGTGCGGTCAATGAAAATGACCACCCTAAAAAAAATGGTTTGTTCCGTGATCCTGGGTCCAAGAAGATTGATACAAGGAAACGAAGACGCGGAGTACATGAATCAGGATCAGAAACTAATTATCATAACGCCAAGAATGGTTGGCAATTAGAAGAATTAAATTTAATGCGGAAGTATGCGAAGTTAGACAAGGACCTCGCAAAGACAGATATTTCAAAAGATGATGTTGAAGAATTTTTAAAAGTAGCAAAAGAAAACAAACGTAAAAAGATCGAAAAAAAATTAAAAGAAAGCCAAGAGGAATTAGAAGAACTGCCTGGACAACCAATATCAATACATGGCGTTAATCAAAACGATCCTAAATATGGAAAGATGATGGACGGAGTTGATTGGGCGCAAACTGAAAAACAAGAACGATTAAGAAGCGAAGCCAGGTATAGACGCGAAACAGATACGAAGTTTGTTGAGAAAGAGCAAACTGATATGTTTGGTTTTAAACACAAATATAAGATCCCTGATTTTAGAGATTATTATAGTGGTCCCTATCGATACAGGAATCCTTATGGCGACGGTATGTTTGATAGCAACGACGACGGATCAGTTGAAATAAATCTTGGTCGTCAATCCTCGCTTCCTAAAAATCAATTCGGTTATTCAAAGCCAAGAAATTTTAGAAATAAAATTGAAGAAGGAATTTGGGACGCCGAACAGAAATTAAAAAACAAGAAATATTGAAAAAGAACAAAAAAGGAACTATAAAAGAGGTTCATTAGTAATATTCTATTCCTTGTCTGAATAGAAAAATTTAACCTGGTTCTCTCGTCCATAGAGGACCAGGTTTTTTTTTGGTCCGCGATCCATGATTAAAGCGTAAATAAAAACCTTACGTTTTTTTCTGTTTAATTCGGGCGGTTAAGTGTTGATTTATAAGGGTTTAATTTAGCGTAAATGTTCGGATTAAGCGTAAATGATTTACGTTTATTAGACGGCCTTAACTTGCTTCGCGTTTGAGTGATAACAAGACTTACAAATTGATCCCGTTGAATATTCGAATTCAGAAAACATAATTGTAAAATCGGTCCTTGCAATCTCGGTTCGATCATTCCCACAAAAGATACAACGATCATGGCTAACGTTCTCGAACAACGATTTATGATTTTCTTTACCTGATGAGTTTTGCCAAGAAGCCATTTGAAAAAAAATTTTTATAATATTTTTGCCTTTCTGTTTTTGGAAGATAGTTTGAAAAAACGGGTTTGTGAATCTTTTTGTTTTAGTTTTTCAATTTGATTTGGGACCCTTTAAACGTGAGTGTGTTAGTATTAGTATAGCATATAATCTAAAGGTTAAATCACACGAGGGATACCCGTTAAACGAATTTTAAGCGTGTTTGGAATCGATTTGGGACCTCTTTGGTTGCGAGGGACGATCGGTGTCCCGCGCCCGTCAGGGCGCGGATATGGAGCAAATTAACGAAGTTAATTTACAATTACGGGCAAAAAACGTGTGTAAAAAATCCGCATAAAGATTCAGTTTTTGGAATCTAATTGAATCTTTTTTAAGTAAATTGTGTTGTTGCTATTGTTGATTTATTTAACCTTTATTAAAACAAGTGTAGTCGAGTTGTAGTCGATTTTTTATTTTTCTTTACGAGGAATCCAAACGTTGATAGATTCTGTTAATAAATGAGAAAGGACAACGTGTTTTGAACAACATCTTTTGGTTATAAATTAGAACGAATGATTTGTAATCAATAGGTCCGCGGTTCGAATCCGTGCGGGGGCACCACTAAAACCTAAACGTTTTCGATACATTTCTCATTTTAGAAAGATAGAACGCAAAATGAACGAAGTACATACAAAGTACGTAAGTAGAAAATTTTGTAGTCGATTTGTAGTCGATTTATTCTACACGGCGTAAGCGTACGGCGTTTGTTCTTATTCGTTGATGTTCGTCTTTCATAAATTAGAAAGGAAAACACTAATGAAAAATAAAACATACAAACTTACGGACGCCATGATCCGTAAATTAAATCCACTAGACAAAGCAAAAGAATATCCAGGAAACTATCCAGGATTAGCTTTAAGAGTAAATGAAAAAGGAACTAAAACTTGGTTCTATCAATATCGAGTTAAAGGAATTAAATATCCATTGCGAAAACGTATCGGTGTTTATCCTACAATCGGATTGAAAGAAGCTGAAATAAGATCAAAGAAAATAGATCAGAAAAAGTTTGAGGGTATTGATCCAAGAGAACAAGATAAGATTAACGTTGGTAATCTTTTATTGAAAGACGCGTTAGATAAATTTTATCAAGAGGACCTGGTTGTCCCCTACTATTCTCAATCCACGATCCAAGGTTTTAAAGCCATTATGAAAGTTTGGATTTTAAGAATAACTAACGACGCGGATATTGTTCAAAGGTTCACTACTCTAAAAGATTTGCAACATATTAAATTATGTAAAATCTCAAATAAAATGGTTGAGGAATTACATAAAGGGATCAGTAAAAGATCGCCGTATGTTGCCAATAGATGTGTTCAATATTTAAGATTGTTTTGGAATTCGTTTGTTAAATTACCAAACAATCCGTTCGTTATTGAAACTAAAAAACTTAACTATGAAAAAGAATATTTAGATTGGTTAAACCCGTTAGAGCTTCAAAGAGTTATGTTTTATGCTTTTAGAAAGGACGGGAACAATGGAAGATTATTAATGTCCCATTATTCTAAATATAAACTTAACCCCGTTTCATGTTGCGAGATTGCTTTAATGTTATCGACGGGACGTAGAACAAGGACCGAAGTTTGTTCTCTTGGTTGGGGTAATTATAAGGCGGGTCATAAACCTAGATTATCTTACGAGAAAACAAAAACGTCTAAACGAAATAAGATTGTTGAGTTTAGAGTTGGTAAGAAAGCGGTTGAGATATTGCAAACAATTCAACGTGATAAATTTAATAATCGAGATTCAAAGTTTTGGTATCCGCCAAATGACATAAGAAATAATTACATATTTCCGTCTAAAGATTATGGACGAAAAATAGGTAAAAAGAAAAAAGGTAAAACGCCTTATGTTGTTGATGTAAGAAAAACCTGGAAAGAGTTATTGTTGTTAGCGGGTGTTGAAAGAGATTTAAAACTTTATTCTACACGTCATACTTTCGCGTCTAATTATTATATGCAATCGAAAGACGTTAAGGGTGGAGCCAAAGCACTTGGAACAACGATAGGAACTTTTAATAAATATGCAAAAGTTTTAGAGGACCAGGTTGTTGAGGGTATCGATCAAATAGAATTTGATCAAAGAGAATTCAAACTCAAAGAAGTAAAATAGGATTTATATTTCCTTGATCCATGATACAAGATTCATGGACAAGGAATATGGAATACAAAAGAATTAATGCTTTTTTAAAGCGTGTTAAACCTAATGAACAAAAGGTACTTAACGCCTTAAAATTTTTCGATAAAGAAAGCAAAACCAAAAAACAATTAAACTTCAACGCCTGGAAATATGTTTGTTATTACAAGATGAATGAGCTTATTGATAAACCTGGGAACGAAAATAGATCACGTATGGCAATCGCAATGAACTTTGTTAGTGGTCCGTTGTATTCTAAATGGGCAAGACAAATGAATATTGAAGTTAAACAAAGTGATGATCCAAAACCAAAAGCAAGAATGATCTGTGAACATTATGTATTTATAAAAAAGAAAATGGATCGAATGAGAGAAATTTTAAAAAAAACAAAAAAGAAAAAGAAAAAGAAAAAATAAGTACACGGCGTTAGCCTGACCGCGTATCCCAAATAGAATTGTTTTATTATCTAGTCGTATGTATAGACTAGCGAATGAGAAACTCAAATATTGATAAACCAATTTACGACGGCAAGACTACAAAAGAACTCTTGGCCGATAGAGAAACCTACGAACAATTATTAGATGATTATATCGACGGGATAGACGTCAAAGAAGATGAAGACGTTTCTGATTATCTAAAGCGAAAAGGATTTAAAGGTATCCTGGACGAGGCAACAATTAAAAATAAAATTTCTAAATTTTTAATGGCTTCTGAAACACCTGAAGAAGAAGCTGAAATGTTGTTAGGTATTGAAGCTCGACAAATCATGGACGAGTTTAAAAGAGCAAAAGAAAAAGGATACAAAACTATTGAGGAGCTTCCTATAAATGTTAGAAATGAAATAGACCGCAAACTTAGGGATAAAGCAATTAAGACACAGTTATATGGAAAGAAAGGACAAAGCAATCCTTACTCTCAATATACCAATCAGTTATTGAAAGACAGAAGTGGAGGCGTATTAGATAATATAAGAGAAGGTTTTAGAACAGCATTAGGAGAGACATCAACAAGACAGTATGATGAAGACTTTCAAAACTCATGGTTAGGTCAAGTGTATGCAGGAACTATTAAGTCTATGCCTGCTATCTTATCCTTGTTTTTAAATCCTGTATCAGCCGGAACTAAAGCAAGTACAATAGCAAAGAGAGCGTTGAATCCAAAAGAAAGTTGGGCATTGATATTTCAATCTCAAGATGCTATCAATAATCAAATGAATACTGCTGAGTTTGAGGATGTAAGTGAAACAGAGAAGCTAGCGGTTTCAGTTCCTCTTGCTTTAACCACTGCCACCTTAGAGAACATTGGGTTTAGAAATATGAGTAAGTTAAAAGGTTTTAGTAATGGTATATTATTAAGAGCTCTAAGTAAGACCGGAGGTAAGAAAGTGGCAGCTAAAACATTTGAACAAATAGTTAAGAATGAAGTTAAAAGTTTAACAGCAAAAGGACTTCTTACTATGGGTGCTATGGGAGCGGCTGAGTTTGAGACAGGTCTTGCTCAAGAGTTTGCAGACGTTACAGTTAAACAAATTTACAATTCAGTTAAAGGATCTGAAATGTTTAAGACTCCTGAATCATTAGCTGAATACACTTTGCAGTTATTAAATAGTGGTGCTCAAGAAGCAGTAGGTGCACAAATTTTAGGTGTGCCCAAAACTATTTCTGTGTTGGCAAGTAAAAATGATTTGAAATCTGCTGATAATGCGACATGGAATTTATTTACTAACTTAAATAACAAGCCTACGTTTTTAAATTTATTTGAAGAGCATTTAAAAGTAGAGGTTGCTAGTAAAAGAATGAATGCTGTAGAAGCTAAAAGGGTTTTTGAAACTTATAAGAATACTACTCAGGCTTATGAGCAAATACCAAAGGATATGTCACGTGAGGCTCAGAAAGAATCTGTTGATTTGATAATGAGAAGACAAGTATTAGAAGAAAGTAAAAGAGATAAGAACCCTAATCTTGTTGTGCCTATTGACAATGAGATACAGGTAATAGACAATAGGTTAAAAGAAATATCAGAACAAGATGCCGTTCAAAAGCAAAGCACAGGAGAAGTGGATGCGGATCAACAAGCCACGGATGCACAAACAGTGGAGACAGGAACACCCACAACAGAGTCTCAAGAACTTACCGGAGAGGAACTCCAAGATCAGGAAGCAGATGCAGTCGAAGGGGTAACACAATTTACTCAAGAGCAAGTTGAAGAAATCAATGCTTTACCTGATGAAGAAGCTCAAACATTTACCACTTCATCTTTAGAAGAAGTTCCTGCTGAATTTAGGGACAGGGCTGAGTTAATAGGTGAAACGAAAGTAACAAAGAAAATTTTAGGATTGCCTATAGGTAAAACAACGACTACTCCACAATACAGATACGAGGTAACAGGGAAAGAATTAAAAGACTTTGTAAATTCAACATCAGCACAAATTACCACACAACAACAAGCAGAGACAGTAACGACTCCTGTTGCTGAAGAGGTAGTAGAGGAGACACCTGTTGAAGAAGTAGTAGAGGGGGCTCCTGTTACTGAAGAAGTAGTAACCGAAGAAAACCCTACTACACAGGAAGCAGATGAGATAGCAGTAGAAGATGCGGAGGGACAAGCTGCAGTTGAGCAAGCTGCTATTGAAGAGCAGATGGACCTACAAGAGTTAATGGAGCTTGCTGAAAACACCTTAGAAATTGAGATCCCTAAGAAACAAAAGATTGCAATACTACAACAAGAGCTAGAAAATTTAATAGAACAAAAAGAGATTCTTGAGCAAAGCTCTGAGTATCAGATAGCTGAGTTAATGCCAAAGATTTTACCTGAGTCGGCACGTGCAGAGACAGGAGGCAAGGTAGGAACAAAGCAAGATGTGTCTATAGGTCTTACAAGTAAAAAAGGAGTAACTGTAGAAGCTGCTGCAGAATATCTTGGTACAGATGGAGCCCTAAGAGATGCTATAGGCTACACTTTAGATGATGATATTATAAGACAAGTTATTATTGATGTTCTTCTAAAAGGCAAGAAAAAATATCAACAAGAGATATTAGGTAATGTTAATGAGAGCATAAGAGAGACAAAGCAAGAGATAACTGCTACTAATAAAGGAACTAAGCTAAGAAAGAAAAGAAAGGGACAGGCTGTCGAGGCAGGAGTACAAGAAGAAATAGATAATGTGATTAAGATATTGCAAAAATCATTTCCATCAGTTACTGTATCTCAAACGCAAGAAGCGTTTAACGAAGCATTAAAAGAGGAAGGTGTAAGAAGACATCAGTCAGGAGGCACTACTATACTTGGTATAACTAAAGATGGTAAGATAATACTTAATCCAAACAATCAGTCAATGGCTACTGCCATACATGAGTTTGGTCACGTATGGATGGACTACCTTAGAGCTGAAGAGTCAGGCACAAAAGGAACGGTGCTTCTTAACAGAGGGATGAAGCTAATGGATGATCCTACCAACCCTTACTACAAGCAAGCATTAAAAGAATATGGTGAGTATGATAGTGATAACAACCTAACCAATAAGGACTTGGTGTTAGAGGAGGCTTTGGTTGAAGCAATGGCAAACAAAGGAGAGTCATATGTAAAGGCAGCTAAGAAATCAAAGTTCATGTCATGGTTAAAGTCATTGTTTAAGTTTGTTAAAGCAAAGCTAACACGATCAAAAAATCTTGATGTAAACAAAATAAAAGACCTGAACTTAGATGAGTTTATTGATGTAGGTATAGCTGACTTATTTTCAGGTAAGGAAGTAAGTATAAAGTTTGATCCTACTATAAATAAAAAGGAGGCAAGAGCAAGAGCTATAAAAAACGGGGAAAAATTTGTAAGGGAGGCAAGAGCATTAGGAAAAAAAGATGCACAAATTGCTCAAGTGTTAAAGACGTTTGGATTAGAACAAAAAGATATTGACAGCCTGTTAGGTGTAAAGAAAGAAAAGAAAGCAACTGTAAAAAAATCACCTTCAGCAGCTAAAATATTAGGTAAGCCAAAGCCTAAAAAGGTAACGGCAAATGAAATGACATTGCTCAAAGAAAAGCTGAGAGCCATTGCAAAAGAAACAAGAAGTGTAGGGGCAGCAGTAAATAAAATACGTAAAGAGTTACAACGTGAGATAGCACAAATAGGTAAAGGAAGAAAGGTAGAGCTTTCACCTGCGATAGTAACTAAGATAACCTCACGTATTAATAAAGCAAAGCTATTTACTAAAGAAGGAACGCTTAACAATGAGATGATTGATGAGATCGTTCAGTACATTGATGAGCAATACACTACCCTTGAAAGGAAAAAAGAAAATGTAGCTCTTAACAAAAAGAGAAAGACAGCATTAAAAAATATTATGTCCGGCAAGTTGGGAGTGCCAAAAGTAATAACGAGACAAATGCAAAGATTGTTTGCGGCAGATTCCATTCTTATTCCTAACTCATCTTTAAATAAATATAAAGCTCTAGTCGAATCCATAGGAGAAAGAACTAGCGTTTTAACAGTGGATGAGGTATCACAAGTAGAAAGACAAGTTGATTCTATATTAAAAGATCTTGACCTCAGAACATCTCAAATAGATATATATGCTGAGATGTATAAAGACTACGATAAAAAAGTAAAGAATGCTGATGGAAGTATTAGCTATTCTAAAACCATAGATAAGATGGTGGATGATGCTGAACTTAATTTATCTACCGAAGATGCTGCACTAATGAAGAAGTTTAAAAAAGAAATACTTCCTCCGCCTGAACCAAAAACTAAAGAAGAAAAACAAAAAGAAGAAGAAGAAGCAGCAATAGAAAAAGAATTATTTCTTGAAGAGATTGGAGAACTGAGTATAAAATCAGACAAGCTAACAACTAGAGATGAGAGAAAGGTTGCTAATAAATTAAATAAACTTATAAAAACAGACGGAGTAAAAGACCTGAGCAACAATGATTTAAAAAAATTAATAAAGATCATTGACAATATAAATAACGGATGGCTTCCTCACCTATCACAAATAATGGTAGAGAAGATCAACAGTAATAATAGATCTAAAATAGTTTCATCAGCTCTCCGAGCAGCTAAAGTATTTAGTCCTCTTCAACAAGCTAAAAAATTAAGAGCCTTACTTAATACTCAGCTAAGTCCTGAAGGAAGAAGAAAGAATAAAATATATCAAGCAGTGTCAGTGCGTTCACTTAGTTACATAGACTCAGTGATAGGGCTAAAGGGAAGAGAGATATTTAAAAATATATTCGACTCAACAGCTAAAGCGTTTACAAATTTTGATTCAGACAACAACAAAGTAAACAAGCGTATAGATGAAGCGTTAAATAAAATATCATCAGTTTTTTCAGTAGGACGATTATCTCTTGTAGAAAAATCCAACAACAAGATACATGAGGCAAAGGCACGTATTATGACATACTTAATTCAAAGAGAGTTTGAGTCTAATCCTGAG
>Ga0208159_1000952_pt1 | contig 11193 bp, 7 predicted proteins | sample 9_EtaG_FD_184082 | JGI IMG/M metagenome (GOLD analysis project Ga0208159, IMG submission 184082) | Marine viral communities from the Subarctic Pacific Ocean - 9_ETSP_OMZ_AT15188 metaG (SPAdes) (version 2) | ecosystem: Environmental > Aquatic > Marine > Oceanic | place: Pacific Ocean | collected... | reverse complement strand
AATATGTGTAAATACGGTGATTTTTTCTTAAAATTAGAAATTGCTGAAAAATTTGGTGTTTATAATGTAATACCTTATACTGCGTTTCATATTGAAAGAATTGAAGGACAAGTAGGCTATAATAATGATGAGGGTAAAATGAATAATCCAACTGAAGTTAAATTTAGATTTGAACCAGATGGAGTTTCAACTTCAACATATGGTTATTATAATGTACCAAATTCTGCTGACCAAGCAAGTTCAATTATATTTGATAATTATGAAGTAGCTCACTTTAGATTATTATCTGATATGAATTTCTTACCTTATGGTAGATCATATTTAGAGCCAGCTAGAAAATTATATAAACAATATACGTTAATGGAAGATGCAATGTTAATTCATAGAATTGTACGTGCACCTGAAAAACGTATTTTCTATATGAATGTTGGAGCTATTCCTCCAAATGAAGTAGATGCATTTATGGAAAAAACTTTAAGTAAATTAAAGCGTACTCCATTTGTAGATGAAAAAACTGGTGAGTATAACTTAAAATATAATATGCAAAACATATTAGAAGATTTCTATATACCAGTTAGAGGAAATGATCAGGCAACTAAAATAGAAAACTTAAATGGGTTACAATGGGATGGAATTCAAGACGTTGAATATCTAAGAGATAAATTATTTGCAGCTTTAAAAGTACCTAAACAATTTATGGGTTATGATGAAAATGCAGATGGTAAAGCTACTCTAGCTGCTCAAGATATTAGATTTGCTCGTACAATAGAACGTATACAAAGAATTGTAGTATCAGAATTATATAAAATAGCATTAGTTCATTTATATACTCAAGGTTATAGAGACGAACAATTAGGTAATTTCGAATTATCATTAACTAATCCTTCTATCATATATGATCAGGAAAGAATAGCATTAATGAAAGAAAAAGTTGATTTAGCTGCTCAAATGACAGAAACTAAATTATTACCTACAGATTGGATTTACGAACATATATTCCACTTAAGTGAAGATCAGTTTGATGAATATAGAGATTTAATTAGAGAAGATGCTAAAAGATCATTTAGATTAGCTCAACTTGAAGCAGAAGGAAATGATCCAATTGAAACTGGTAAATCATATGGTACGCCTCATGATTTAGCTTCATTATATGGATCTGGTAGAATGTATTCTAATCCAGCAAATGTACCTGATGGTTATGATAAAGATCAAAAAACACCATTAGGAAGACCTACTGAAAAAGTATCTAAACGAAATTCTCAAGATGGTAATTTTGGAAAAGATAGATTAGGTGCAGCAGGTATGAAAAAAGATTATAACGACTCAAATAAGAGTCCATTAGCGTTAGAGGGTAATACCCAATTTTTACAACACCAAAGTATGTTAAATTCTATTCCTAGTAAAAAACAAATGGTATTTGAGCAAGATAAGGCAAAATCGTCGCTTCTTGATGAATCAAATATTAAGGAACAGAAATCTTAGTATATTTATAAAAAAATAAATATTGATGTATATAAAACATTCAAAGTTTAAGAACACTGGTATACTTTTTGAGATTTTAGTAAAGAAGATTACTAGTGATACTTTATCAGGTAAAACTTCCAAAGCAATAAAAATAATAAAAGAATATTTTGTTAATACAGAATTAGGGAAGGAATATAAATTATATGAAACTATGTTTAAGACAAAAAATCTTACAGAACATAGAGCTAATATGGTATTAAATACTATACTTGAACAATCTAAAAAGTTAAATAGAACTAAATTAAAAGGGGATAAGTATAGATTAATTAAAGAATTAAAAAATCATTATGATTTAGAAGAATTATTTAAAACTAAATTAAATGATTATAAAGCACAAGCTTCATTATATACTTTATTAGAAATATATAACACAGACAAATCTACAAACCCACAACAAGTAGTTGACAATAAAATTAATATTTTAGAGCATGTATCAGGTGGTACAATAGATAATAAAAAAGTTAAAGACTCAGTATTAGCTGAATTTAAATCATATGATAAAGATTTACGTACATTAACTTATCATGTTATATTAGAAAATTTTAATACTAAATATGATAAATTAAATTCTAAACAAAAATTAATACTAAAAGAATTTATAAACTCAGCAGATAATGGACCTGTATTAAAAAAATTCTTCAATAAAGAAATAGCTAAAATAAAATCTTCACTAAAAGAACAAACAGCAAAAGTTACAGATAAAGCTACAAAAATTAAATTAGAAGAAATTGATAAATTAATTGTAGAAATAAATAAAAGAACTAACGTTAAAAGTAGTCATTTAGTTGATTTGCTTCAATACCACTCACTATTAGAAGAATTAAATACAGCACATGGGTAAGGTAGAAAACATAGTCAAAAATTTAGTTAGAGAAATGGCCAAAGAAGGTTCTGCTGATGAAGCAGAAAAAGATACTGGTATTCCAAAAAGAAAACAAGAAGTAGGAAAAGTAACTTTTAGCAAAGACGGTGATACTAAATTTACAGTAACTGATATTGACACTGAAACAGGAAAAGTTTCTTGGAATGTAACATACCTACCAGCATATGATAAACTATTTGATGATATTACTGAATTAGTTAATACAGCTAAAGGGGTATATGTAAAAACTAAAAATGATCCAGTATTTAAAGAAATATTTGAAGCAGCTAAATTATTAAGAAATAAAGTTCGTACACATCTTAGGAATGAATATCCAGATGAATATAAAAGAATAGTTCAAAAACTATCTGAAAGTGATTTAACTGAAAATAAATTAATTAGCCCTTCAAAAGTAATAGCTCTTAATAATAAAAGAGCTGAAGCTGTTGCTGCCGCTGTAGCTAAAGAATTTGGTATTAAAGATGAAAGTAGATTAAAAGGAGTTGTTAGAACTGCTTTATCTGATTTTATGTTTGATGATGATATTAATGTAGATGAAAACACTACAACAGGTGGTGGGTCAGCTTCATTTACACCAGGTACAGGAATGGCATATGCAACACCATACGCTTTTAACAAAAATAAAAAAGCAAAAGGAACTGATGATGATATTTATACTAAAGAATTTGGTTATAAATTAGTTAAAGAAAATATAGATAAAGGTGATGGTGTTGATTTAGATGCATATGGTTATAAATTAGTACCAAAAAATAAAGCAGGGAATTATGTACAAAAAGGATCAAAATTAGATGTAAAACAGCTATTTGAAGACCAAAAAGATTTTCAAGCTAAAAGAGTAGCTGCATTTGATGTAATTGAACAAGAACTTAACGATATTTATAAGATGTTGAGTAACGCTAAGAATGAAACAAGTGAGTATTATAATGATAATCCTTCGTCATATTCAGTTATTAAACCAACTGATCTAGTTTTAGATTATATAAAAGATATTAAAGACTTATTAAAAGGAGAATAAAATGGCAAAAACAATACAAGAACAATATAACCAAATAAAAAAGGGGAAGGGTAGTAAAGAAATTTTCCTTAAAGAGGTTAAAAGAAACTATCCACATATGATAGTTAATTCTGCTACATTTGATCAAGCAGAAAAAATTCTATTACAAAGATCAGTATTATCTGAAAATATTGCAGGTGTAGTAAATATGACTACTGAAAAACCAGATTGGTTTAAAATATTTGATGAAAATATGGAAATTATAAAGGAACAAAATCCTAAAAATCCAAATAGATACCCTCCACTACATATAGCTCAAACTGATGCATCTAAAAAAGATGAAGCTGTTAAAGCAGATGTTAAAAAACCTAGTAAAGATATAATTGATCTAGAAACTAAAGGATATGATTATAAAGATGATAAAAATATTGATAACTTAAATGGTGAAGAATTTAGACTAGGTCTTAAATTTGAAATGGATAAAGTTAGAGAAACTGTATCTGATGCTGATTTAGGGGAAGCAATTGAAAAAGCAAAAGATTTAGTAGCTAAAAACTTAGCTAAAGATCCTTTACATTATGTTAAAAATGCTATGTTTGGTATAGACAAAATTGGCTATACAGATGATTGGCCTGGAATTAGAGCAAGTAAATCCGATAAAATGGAACCTGTTAAATTAAAAGAAAATAAAATGATAACATTATTAAGTCTACTAGAAAATGTAGAAGAAAAACCTAAGAAAAAAAGAGTAAAAAAAGAAACTTTAGATAGCAAATTAGCTGAAATAGATAAAGCATCACAACTTGTAGCTATGGAAGCAAAAATTGCTCATATTGATGAAATTATAGAAAAGAAACAAGCTAGACTTACTATGGTTACTGAAGATGAAAATTTATCTGAATTAGCTGATAAAACTAAAATTAAAGCTATGCAACGTGAAGTAAAAGATTTATCTAAAAGAAAGATGAAAATGGAGAAACTTTACGAAAAAATGTCTGGTAAAAGATACAAAAAACAAGAAGTAGTAGATGAAGATTTAGAATCTTCTAATTATGCAGGTGCTTCAAATTCAGATAAATCAGAAGAAGCATTTAAAAATAATGCTAATGAAAAAGTTGCTGAGGAAAGTAATGCAGGTTCAAATGAAAATTCAAATGATGAATCAAATTACAATTCTAATGAAAATCCAGAATCATACTCAGGTTTAAAGAAATTTAGAGAAAACTAAAAACATGAAACAGGTACTTGTAGAAACGAGGTTGTTTACAGCCATGCCAACGTCCCTATCAGAAAATAATGTTTCTGAAAGAGGATTACCATTAGTTGAAGGTATATTAGCTACCGCTGAAGTAAAAAACGGTAACGGAAGATATTATTCTAAAGACTTATGGGAAAGAGAAATCGATAAATATAAAGTACTAGTTAAAGAAAAAAGAGCAATGGGTGAATTAGATCATCCTGAATCTACAGTAATAAATTTACAAAACGTATCACATAACATAGCTGATATGTGGTGGGATGGAGATAATGTAATGGGTAAAATAGAAATTTTACCTACTCCATGCGGAAATATTTTAAAAGCATTAGTTGAAAGTGGAATTACAGTTGGTGTATCTTCTCGTGGGATGGGAAGCTTAAAACCAATGGGTGAAGTACAAGAAGTACAAGATGACTTTGAGTTACTATGTTGGGACTTTGTTTCAACACCATCTAATCCAGATTCATTTATGCATTTAGTAAAAGAAGGACTTGAATTTAAAAGTTCAAATTCATACACTAAAGTAAATTCTGTAATAACAGAAATACTTTGTGCTCATGGATCATGTCCAATAATTTAAACTCCCCTGTTTAACCTGAGATTAGCGTCTTCATTAATTTGAAGGCGCTTTTCTATTGTTTTTAAGAATCCTCATATACGTATAACTGTAATATGCCATCATTCTATATGGCATTCAATAATTATTAATTCTTATTACGATTCCAAATAATCGTATTCCACAAAAAACATTCGGAAAAATGAACAGAAACTTTTTAAAAGAGGCTATTGCCGATGCAAAGACTGTAAAAGAATCAGCCATTGCAAACGCTAAAATTGCTTTAGAAGAAGCTTTCGCACCTAGAATCCAATCCATGCTTTCAGCTAAGCTAGAAGAAATGGACAAAGAAGAAATGGATGAAGAGATGAAGAAAGAAGATGATAAAGTAAAAGAAGCTAAAAAGTCTGATGATGATAAGATGGAAGAGGAAATGTCAAACCCAGTAATGCGTAAGGGTCTTAAAGGCGATAATAGAGCTGAAAGAGAAACTGAAAAAATGCGTTTTAAAGAGGAAGATGACAAAGAACTTGATGAAATCTTAGCTGCATTAGATGAAGAACTATCTGAAGAAACTTTAGACGAAGCAAAAGACGACGATAAAAAAATGGACGAAGAAATGAAATCTAAAAAAGATGACATGGACGAAGAAATGAAAAAAGATGATAAAGATCTTAAAGAAGACGAGCGTACAGATGCTGAAGAAGAAGGATACAAAGATGGTATGAAAGATGCTGAAGAAGACATGGATGAGGACGAAGATATCGACCTTGAAGACATGTCAGAAGAGGATCTTAAAAAATTCATTGAAGACGTAATTGAAGATATGGTTGGAGCTGGCGAATTAGAAGCTGGTGAATCATTCGAAGATGACGTTGATGTAGATGTTGAAGATGGAGAAGTAGAAGTAGAAGATGATATGTCAACAGCTGTTGATGTTGAATTAGACGAAGCTAAAAAGCAAGGATACGATGATAGAGAAGATGAAAGTCTTGGAATGCGTAGAGGTGCTGAAAAAGGTAAGAAACAATCTATGAAAGCTCGTAGAGATGATTCTTATGGTAAGTTTGGTAAGCGTGATGCGGAAGCAAAAGGTAAAGCAAAAGGACCAGGTAAAAACAAAGTTAATAAAGAAGAAGTTGAATCATTAAAAGCACAGTTAGCTGAAGCTTATGATACAGTAAAAACTTTAAAAACTGAGTTAAATGAAATTAACCTTTTAAATGCTAAATTACTTTATACTAACAAAATCTTTAAATCTAAAAATTTATCTGAATCACAAAAGGTAAAAGTATTAGAATCTTTTGACAAAGCTACTACAGTAAAAGAAGCAAAATTAGTATATGAAACTGTTGACGCAGGAGTAAAAGCTAAGAAAACATACGTAAATGAAAATTTAGGTAGAGCTTCTAAATCTGCAGGTATCGCTGTTAAAAAGACGGCTAAACAACCTATTGTTGAATCAGACGAAATGGTAAAAAGATTCCAGAAATTAGCTGGTATACTTTAATTAACTTAATTATTAATCAAAACTAAAAAGAAAAAATGTCACAATTAAATTCACTTTTAGAATCAGCTAATACTTACAAGTCACTACAAAGTGATGCTGCAAGATTAGCTAGCAAGTGGACTAAAACAGGTCTACTTGAAGGCATGAACTCTGAAACAGACAAAAATAATATGTCTATGATTTTAGAGAATCAAGCTAAGCAGTTAGTAACAGAGAACACTCAAACGGGTGGAGGTACTGGTACTTTTACTGCAGGTACAGGTGCTGCTGGTCAATGGGCTGGTGTAGCTTTACCTTTAGTAAGAAAGGTATTTGGACAAATCGCTGCAAAAGAATTTGTTAGCGTTCAGCCAATGAACCTTCCTTCTGGTCTAGTATTTTATCTAGACTTCCAATATGGTGGTACGCAAATTAACTCGCCAGCGAATGCTGCGAATGCTGCGAAACAACCATTTGCAAATGGATCATCATTATATGGTACTCCTTCTCCAGTTAACCCTCCAACTAACTCTAGTGGATTCGGTAACGCTGCAGCAGGTGGTCTTTATGGTGCTGGTAGATTTGGATATTCAACTCAAAATTACTTTCCTAATGCTGGAACTGCAAACATCGCAACTGTTGGTAACGCAGACTTTTATTTAGACTTAAAAGCTGACTCAACTTACCCATTTGCATTAACTGGTGTTGCTGCTCAAGCATTTGATGGTTTACAAACTTCAGCTGCAACTACAGTAACTAAAGTTAACGCTGTTGCAACTACTTCAGCTATTGCTGCTACTACGTTTTTACAAACGTTTGCAGACCTAGAAGCTGTTGAAGGTTTCTACTTAGGAAACGTAACTAATGCTGGTGCTGCTAACCAAACATTTAACTTGTTTGCTAACTCATTACCTGCATTTACAAAAATTGCACAAGGTGCTTACTTCCCTGCTCCTGCTCAGAATGCATTAGCATCTTCAAGTAAAACAGGATGTACACTTTCAACTGTACCTGGTGCTGAATTAACACTAACTAACGGTACTAACGCTGGTGCTGGTGTAGATGACTTAAACGTAAAATGTACTACTTCAACTTCAGTAAATGGTGTTGGACTTACAATTGACGTATTAGGTAGAGCCGGTGGTGGTTTAGCTTCTGTAGTTGTTGTAAACAACCCAGGTGAAGGATATGCTGCTGGAGACGTTTTAACATGGTCTTCTGCTGCAATACCTAACACTTCTGGTGCTGTTGCAGGTTCTGCAGTTTCTATTACAATGGCTGCTGGATCTATTCCTGCTGCTGGTGTTATTTCATGGTTTGGTTTAGGTACTATCTCAGCTGTTGGTGCAACTGCTGGATGGGTAGTAGATTTAGGTGCTGGTGTTAACTCAACAGTAACTGGATTTGTTTGTCAACAAACTCTACAACCAACTGATAACAACAGAGGTGATTTCGAAGATGGAAACAGCGCTTTAGGACAAGCTGTTGCTCCAATTACTAACACTCCAATCGCGATTCCAGAAATCAACGTTGCAATGAGAAGTGAGGCTATCGTAGCTAAAACTAGAAAATTAAAAGCTGTTTGGACGCCTGAGTTCGCTCAAGATCTAAATGCTTACCATTCTCTAGATGCTGAAGCTGAATTAACTTCAATTATGAGTGAGTATATTTCATTAGAAATCGATCAAGAAATTCTTGCAATGCTAATCGAATCAGCTGGTGCTGGTGATGAGTATTGGAGTGCTGTTAATAACCAAGCTATTGCTAATAATGGTATTGTTAACAACGCTTTAGGATTCTTTAACTCTCAAGGACAGTGGTTCCAAACATTAGGAACTAAAGTTCAGAAACTTTCTAACATCATCCACCAAAGAACTCTTAGAGGTGGTGCTAACTTTATGGTATGTTCTCCATCAGTAGCTACAATTATCGAATCTATTCCAGGATTTGCTAGTAACTCAGATGGTGATGCTGCTAAAATGAGCTATGCATTTGGTGTACAGAAAGCTGGTTCAATGAACGGAAGATACCAAGTATACAAAAACCCATATATGACTGATAATACTATATTATTAGGATATAGAGGTGGACAATTCTTGGAAGCTGGTGCAGTATTTGCTCCATACATTCCGCTTATCATGACTCCAATGGTATACGATCCAACAACCTTCACTCCAAGAAAAGGTTTATTAACTCGTTATGCTAAGAAGATGTTAAGACCAGAATTCTACGGAAGAATATACGTTGATGGTTTAAATACTATCTAATATTTAATTATATTAAAATATTTAGTATATTATTTTTAAAAGAGTCCCGCATTAGCGGGACTTTTTTTTACATTTAATTTTCCCTTTAATATTTATAACAAAAACCTATGGCATCAACTGTAACTCCGTCTACTTTTCAAGTTAAAATTAAAGAAGACCATGTGATTAATGGTATAAGAACTATAAATGAGAATCTATATAAAATTCCAAATGTAACAAATTATGATAGAAGAATTGTTACAGTTCCTGTTAATACAAATGTAGATCTAATTAATACAAATGGACCAACTCCTGGTCCTGCTTTATTCCCTTCATTTAGTATAGCTTATGGAAGAATAACAAATATGGATGATACTAACCGTTTAGCAGTAACATTTACTTCTTCAAATGGAGAATCAGAAACAGGTGAAATAGGAAAAGATTTAAGTGGATCTTATACAAGTGGAGGAACAGGTGGAACAGCAGGTACTTATTCAAATCTATTAACCACATCATCTCTAGGCGGAAGTGGAATGACTTTACAAGTAATAACAGATGAAACTTTAAAATCAGATCCATTAGTAACATTAACTCCATTAGCAACAACTTTAGCTGCAATAGGTACTTATACTGTAGGATTAGTGTCAACTAATGGAACAGGAACAGGTGCATCAGGTTCTGTAACAGTAACAGCTGGTGCAGGTAATGACGCTTCAATACCAACATATACACAATTAGAATTTGTTGCCTCAGGTTCAGGATATGCAATAGGAGAAGTATTACAAATTCCAGCAGGTGCTTTATCTAATGGTAATTTAATAAAAGGAAATACATTAACTAATGTAACAGTTCCTACAGTAGATAATAACGTAACAGTAAATAATATTCCAATTGTTACTTCAACAGGACAAGGAGCAACAGTTAATGTTAACTCAGCTGGTAATGTAATTAATACAGTAATAGTAGAAGCTGTTGGTAAAGAATTTCAAGCTAATCAAGAATTTACTATTGCAGAAGCAACTTTACAAAGTTTAGGATTTGGAGGTGCTAGTGGTGATTATAAAGGTAGAATATCATCAGCTGACTTAGCAACATCAGCAGCTAATAATTTACCAGCATTAGTAGCAGGTAACTTAGAAGTAAAACCTATAGAAGCAACAATACAAACAGGAGGAAGTGGATACGCTGTAGGAGAAACGATAACAGTAAATAAAGCTGACATAGGTAATTCAACAGCTGATTTAGTTTATACATTAGATACAAATGATTTTTCATTAACAGGAACTAAAAGTTACTGGACAATGGAATGTTTACCTACTTCATCAATTATGTTTTCAAGTCCTAATTGCTCAGGAAGTAAATTTAATGGAATATTTGAACAAGATATAGAATTCATTTCAGTTTATGCTCTTACTGGTAGTGTAGATGTTGAATATGTATTAGTTAACGCACCAGTAGCAACTAATTAAAAAATAAATTATGGCAAACATACCAATTTGGCCTGGCTCAAGTTCATTTCACCCTGGAGATACTCCTTTTGGTTTTTATGATAACGATCCTGCTTTTGAAAAAGATGCAGATAAAGTTTGTACTTTTGTTACTAGAAGATTAGGTTATCCTCTAGTTGAAATTGAATTACAAGCAATAAATATTTACGCTGCATTTGAAGAAGCAGTAACAGTATATGGTAATGAATTATATGCTTATAAAATTAGAGAAAATTATCTAACATTAGAAGGAGCCCCTTCAAGTATAGAAATAGAAGAATCAATTGTAACACCTAATTTAGGTAGGATAATAGACTACTCAGAACAATATGGAGCTGAAGCAGGAACAGGTGGAAATGTACCTTGGAGAAAAATGGCAGTTCCATTAACTTCAAGTGTACAAGATTATGATTTAGATGCTATAGCAGCTCAAAATGGATTTACTCAAAGTAATGATATAGAAATTATGAGAGTATTCTATGAAAATCCTTATCCACCATCAGCTTATTGGGCTAGTTCATATGATGGTTTTGGATTTGGTTTAGGTGGAACTGTAGCAGCTGGAATTGATGGTGTAGGTGGTTTAGGAGGATTTGGTTATGGAGGAGGATATCTTATGATGCCTTTAAATTACGATATGGCTATTATTCAACAAATTGAAATGAATGATTCAGTTAGGTTATCTAATTATTCATTTGAAATGCATGATAATGTATTAAGAGTATTCCCAATACCAGAATCAGGTACCCCAGGAAA
>Ga0208159_1000951_pt1 | contig 11195 bp, 12 predicted proteins | sample 9_EtaG_FD_184082 | JGI IMG/M metagenome (GOLD analysis project Ga0208159, IMG submission 184082) | Marine viral communities from the Subarctic Pacific Ocean - 9_ETSP_OMZ_AT15188 metaG (SPAdes) (version 2) | ecosystem: Environmental > Aquatic > Marine > Oceanic | place: Pacific Ocean | collected... | reverse complement strand
AACTGAAGAAGAACCAGCTGGTATAATAACACCTCTTAACGCTTCAGATCCAGCAGTTGCATTAATACCACCTCTTGTAGCTTTGTCATTTAAGTATCTAAAGTCAGACTTGTAGAAGTCATAAGAACCTCTTCGGAAACCAGAGAAACCTAAATTTAAAGCCATGTCTTCAGAATTGTTAAATACTCCGTAAGAAGTACCACCAGCTCCGTAAGAGTTCATTGAAGCCAACATATCGTCCATTGCTAAACTAGTAGCTCTGTTTACGAACATCATGTTTTCTTCAATAGCACCTTGCTTATCAAACTCAGCTAAAATAGCGTCAAACTCAGCTAAATCAGTAGCAGCATTAACACCAGTAACACCAGTAGTAACGTTACCTCTTTGCTCAATAGCATAGAATAAACCTTCAGTACCAGCATCTCCTTCTGGAGTTAAACCTAGCTCACCATCAACATTAGTTGAGTTCGAACCTGGAATAGACTCAAGCATTGCCATTTCTAAGTAATCAGTAAAACGAGATCTTGTATCAGCCTCAGCTTTTAAGTACCATAAGTAACCACCTTGACCACTTTCAGCAGATACTTCTACCCAACCAATTCTACCAGCGTCAGATCCAGATACTTCGTAGTAATCTTTCATAATGATAGGCTTGTTAGTAAAAGTTTTAAAGTCAGGTTCGTTAGCACCTCTTGTAGTTGAGCCATCGTAGTTATCACCTTTCTTGAATTCAGAACCAATAACTAATAAAGTAGCAGCTTCAGGTGTTTCAGAGTGACCAGTTAAAACATCCTCGTCATAAGCTCTAAGACCAATAGCAGAGCCATCAACGGCTACAACTAAACATCTAGATACTTTACCTGGAGTTGAAAGTAAAACAAGGTCGTGATTACGAACACCGTGCGTTGTTGTGATTGGGTTACCATCTACGTCTTTAACACTTGTAAATTTACCTTTTGCACCAGATGAAGATACGTTACCATCTAAATCTATAGTACCAGTTAAAGTTATATGTAATCTTGATTGCTCAGACCATATAACTCGATCAGAAGTCATTGCTTCTTCTGCACCTACTTGATTAAGGAAACCAGAAATTGTTCTAGGTCCGAAAACCTCAGCTTCTTTTTCCATTAGCTCAGGTAGGTATTGTTGCGCCCAACCTTCAGTGTCAGCGCTTGTAAAATCGACGTAGTTTGTAGATAGTGTTTGCTGCTGTGGAGCAGGTACACTATTCAAACTACCTCCTGCATTAATTGCCATAATTTTGTAATTTTAAATTGTTATTTATTATTTTTAATTTTAAACTTTAAATCAGAAGAATCACTGCCTAACACTTTAAACTTCATTCCGCCAGTTTCAATTTTTCCATGACCTTGTCTTGGATTCATATCTACGTTTTTGGCTTTGGCAACACTATCTTTCATAGCATCAGCCTTACCTTGTTCGTAAAAGTGCTTTGCAATAGCATCAGCATTCATTGCCGTATATAAAGATTTATGATAACCCTTAGCATCTGATAATGTAGAATTTTTATCCAAAAACTTTTTGGTAAAATTATTTATATCACTTTGAGTTGCTTTAACCTCATCGGCATTGTTTACGTTAAATCTGTACTTTTTATCACCGACGTTGTATTCAAAACCTTTGAACTTGTCGTTAAAAACTTGATTAGTTTTTTGTTTAAAAATATCAGTATTTTTTTTAACTGTTTTTTCTGTTGCTTTTGACTCCTCGTTATATCTATTAAAAAAATTTACAGCTTTTTGTTGCTCAGTTGTGAGCTTACTTCCAGCTTTAATCTCTTCATAGTATTTGGACTTTTGCCCGTCCAGGTGGCTTTTAGCGTTGGCAACTTGCTCTTTTAACGCTAATTTTTTTCTCCGTATATCTCTTTCTTCATCAACTTCTTCGTCGTAAGAGAATTGATCTTCCATAAGGAAGTTAATTTCTTCATTATTTAAATGAGGTTTTGTTTGCTTGTAGTATTCATATAATAGATTTTGATCATCTAATTTTGAATAATCTTGATTAAGTTTAACGTAGTCACTTAAATCTCCACCAGTATCATCCATAAAATCTATTAGCTTTTGGATATTTTCTGGTATTGGTTTTCCAGTGGCTTCAGCTTCGGCTACAGCTTCTTCAATTTGCTCCTCTATCTCAGTATCTTCTTCAGTAGAGTCTTCAGTTATTTCTTCTAATGCTGGAGCTTCTTGTGCTTCTGCTTCCGGTTGTACCTCTTCTTGTTCTTGTGTGGCATCGGCATTTTCAGGCTCTGTAACCACTCCGCTGTCGTCAGCGTTATCTTCTTTAGTTTCATTTTCTTTTACTGGTTCTGGTGGTTTACTTAAATCTACTTTTATAACACTGTCGTTTCCAGCAGATTCAAATTTATTTTCATCAACTTTTGCCACGTTTTCATCGCCTGGATCTTGTTGATTGTTTGTTGTAGTCTTTTCGACTACTTGTTCATCTTTTTCTTCCATAATATAATATAATAATAATTAATAAATTTTAACTAGGCTCAAACGCACCTAAATCAAATCCCCCGTCTAAGGTATCATTACCTGCAGACTCAAAGTTTTTAGGTGGTTTTCCACTATTTCTTTGTTCAATCATTTCACTTTGTTGAGATGCTTGAATTTTTGTTCTTTCGTCTTTTCTATCTTCTTTTTGTTTCTCTCTTTCTTTTACACCGTTAACTTCTATGCCTTTTAACTGCATGTTGTATTGAAACTCTAGTGCCATTAGTTGTTTTTTCATTTCAACTTCTTGTTGCATTTTTTGAGCTTCTATTTGACCTTGCATTTTCATTAACTCAGCTTTGCTAGCATCTAATGCTTGATTTTTTTGAACTTCAGCTTGAGCAGCCGCTTGAGCCGCTTGAGTATTAGATTCTGTTTGAGCTTTAATGTTTTCTAATTGCAACTGCCTGTCTCTTTCTTGTTTTTTTCTTCTACGTATTTTAAGTAATTGATTAGCTAGTTTAATATTACGTATTTCTCTAAGATCAATAGCGTCTTCTAACTCTATACTTGTTTGTTGCAACGCCATTTGAATATTGTTTTCAAGTATTTGTTTTTCTTCTTCATCTGGTTGTAACTCTATAAATATACCAAAATCATAAAGATGTAAATTTTTCATTTCTGATAAAGTCGCTACATTATGTGCCCCAATTGCATGTATAAATGCATCAGCCGTTGGGGAATACTCTAATATATCAGATATTCTAAGCGATAAACATTCTGCCGTTTCAGCTGTTAAAAACAAACCAGCTTGCAGTATGTGTCTAGTTGCTGTATTTGAATTTGCGGCTGCTATTTTTTGAATACCTACTAAAGCATTTTTATCTGGCATGCTACCATCTCTAGCTTCGTTAAGACCGGTTACGTCTCTAATCATTTGCATATAATAATTATAGTTACCTATAAGCGCTTGCATTTTGTTTCCGCCAGATGCAGATGTAATTTCTTTAATTGGTACTTTGCCAGGATTTAAATCACCTTCGCTAGTAAAACTTCTTCCAATAACGGAACCAGTTTGAAAAAACATATTTAAAGCTTCTTGCGGATTATAATTTGTGCCATTGCCTAAATCAACCTCAGCCAAACCATCAGCATCGAGATAAACACCATCAGGAACCATTCTTGATAACACTTGTTGTAGTTTTAAATGTGTTAATTGAATCATATCTGCGAATCCAGTTATACGTTTTACCAGTGAATCAATTTTTCCATCATACATTCTAGGTGCAACTATACTATAATTCATTTTAACTTTAGTATAATCACTCTTAGGACGCATCATGTTTTTTGCCATTTCCCATTTAAGTAATCTGTTTGTTCCAACAATCATAACGCCGTCATATAAACACTCTATAGACCTTAATAATCTAGAGTATTCGCCTTCTTTTTCAGCTGGAGGGTTAAATTTATCATCTTTAGGTATAACCTTATCAGCACCACTTGGCATTTCTTTTACCTTGTACACTTCATTCATATAAGTCTTATAATTAAAATATAAAACTTGAATAATATTATTATCTTCTTTGTTATAACTATGTGTTGAATTATAATTTGATCTATTATAAGAGTTATTTTTCATTATATCCTCAAGATCACTATGTGTTAAATGAGGAAATTCTTTTGCCAACTCGTTTACTGGAATAGATTTAATTTCACCAACATAGTATATATCTTCAAAATAAGGAGATTCAGTATAAGAATACACTAAATTTGCTGGGTCAACATAATCAACAACAACACCTTCAGAAGTATTAAACGAAGTTTTAACAGCGCCAATACCTAACACTGTTAAATCATAATAAAATCTCTTTTTTATTAATTCGTAGTTACTACCATCAAACAAAACATTTAAAGCTTGTTCTTCTGCTAGTTCTACAGCCTGCTTGTATGTAAGCTGCATATGTATACCAAGCTCTTCCTCTGACTGTGGTAATTCTACCATATTTGTTTCACGCATATCTACACCAAACTTTTGCTTTACCTCTGCGTCTGCTTCTTTCATTTTCATATCTCTTAATACCCGCTCCATATATTCAGTTCTATCTTGAACTCCATTTGGAGATTGAGAAAATGCTTTTATATCATAAGTTCTTTCTGCAATACCGTTTACAACTATGTCAACAAATTTAGATATAATTGGAACTGGCTTCCAGTCTAAATTTAAATAGGACAAATCACCGTTTATAGATAACTCATCCTTGTATTTTTGTATAGACTGTTCGCCTCTAGCATACAATCTTAAATTATGAAAGTTGTTTTGATTAGATCTATATCTATTAAGACTTCTATCATCGTCAAACCATTCCGCCTCTATAGCTTTCGCAACTTTTAACCCATAATCATAGCTCAGCTTTTCAGCGTCGCTTACAACTTGACTTGGAAAATAACGATTCATAGGCATTCCACCAATACCCAATGATTGCGTTTCACCGCCCGATGCTACTCTTCCTTTTGTTGATCCTGTTGATCCTGTTGATCCGTCTCTAGGCTTACTATCTCTAGGCATACTATTTAATTATTTGTGAATTAGCTCCAGTATTACTATACTTGGAAATATTTATGTTTAGTTTAGGTTTTTCAACCTTAGGATTTGGTGCATATAAATGCCTGTTGTTTGCCATTATAGCTAAACCACTACTTATTGTTGCATCAAATTTTGTTCTTTTTGTAATATCAAATCTACTCCAATCGTTTAGTAAATCATTAAAATATAAACCACCAAACGTTCCGTCTTGCTTCATGCCAACATGATCTTGTATATACATTTCGATTGCTGCTGCGTGAGCCTGTTTAATATCTTCTGATGAGTTTGGTATACCACCAACTTCTTTTTCTGCTACAGATAACTTATTCCATATTTTATCAGGTCTATTCATACTAAACCCTCTGTAACCTCTACGTCTTAAATAATACAAAAGTCGAGGTTTGTTGTTCTCTGCAAGTATTGGCATGCCATAAAATACCAGTGCCATTAAAACATCTTCAAAGAATATTTCAGCCGTAGGTGGTCTTGATAAATATTCTAAAAAAAAGCTATTCGCAGGAGCGTCTTCCATGCTAAACCTGGTTAGGCCGTGTAATGCTCCTTTAGAACCTTCTCCATCTACAGTTCCTGATATATCATACGAGTCACAACCAAATGCCCCCATGTGTTCATTACCAGGATATTTAATACCGTTTTTGAGTACCACTCTATTTTGTAATTGCTGAGGTGGAACCCAGCTAACTTTAAATCTACCCTTTGGATCTGGATAAAATATTACTTGTGAATCTTTAACGCCATTTACCCATTGGAAATTACCCTGAGTAATTCCTAAGGTTCTAGACATTTCTTCATTATAGTCTATTTGCTCGTATATTTTAACTAAGTTAAATATACTATTTTTTGTTTCATCACGAAAAGCATGCTCTGTAGTTCTTGGAAACTGACGGTAAAATTCATTTAAAGCATCTTGATCGTCTTTTAAACCATCTACTTCATTTTGCCAGTTATCTATTACACCTATATCTATTAGTTCACCGTCTGGGGCAAACACATCTGTGTTAGGAGTAGTGAATACTGGAACTCCGTACTCATCAATAAATCCTTCGTAGTTCCATTCCATTGGGATAAACAAAGAGTATAAACCAGACTTTGTCTGACCGTTTCTATTTCGCTTAGTGACATCTGATGCATTGTATAATTTTTTAAAGTTATCGCCTCCTTTGTCTAAAGCGTTTGATGTTGATCCCATCATACACTTACCAACTATTCTACTACCTAATCTTAAACAGGTTTTTGTAACCCGCCAGTTGTTTAATATATTATCAGGTCTTTCCCACTTTCCACTCTCATCATGTACTAATAAGGCTAGTTTTTCACCGTCATAACTATTGTCTCCAGTATTTTTCCAATCAATAGTTGTATCTAACCCTTGTATATCTTCCAACTTTTCATTAGCCGTAATTTTCTTTCTCGTAAACTTACTAGCAGGTACTCTATAAGCAAGTTCTGATTTAGGACGATCCATACCATCTTGGACAGGTTTAAAAAAGAATGGATAATTAATCGATATAGGAACAACTTTATCTGTAAACATTTTCTTAGCATCAGCACCTGTTTTAGATAATATACCATATCTACTATCACTTGCGAGAGTGGCTAAGTTAACTGTTTCTGCAGATGACATGAACGAAAACCCTGATCTTCTGTTCTTTAGATAACACATGCCATAACATCTCTTATCCGCTTTACAAGCTTCCCAGAATATATAAAACAGTCTATTTGCCTCTCTAAAGTCAGGCGCACCTACATCTATCTTGCTCCATTGTAAGTACATATAATGAGTACCTGTTATCCAAGTTGGCTTGCCATTGTTAGTAAACCAAAAACCCTCTTCTCTTCTTTTAAACTCTTCGTCTATATAATCATACCACTGCTCTTTTTGATCTTCAGGGTATGATCTCCAGTCAAATATGTTTTTTAAACGTTCTAACTCCTTGGGTTGTTCAAATTTAATCCATTTGTTTTTTACGTTGCTATACACATTTTTCGGCGTTTTAGGCAAAGCTATAACTAAACCTTGTATTTCTATAACTTCACCAATTTGACCGCTGTGAGATAACACGATTATATCATGTTCTTTATCATAACCGTATTTCCACTTCTTACCTTTGTTAAGACGACTTATAGTCGTTTTTTTAATTGGTTCAACAGTCTTAACTAAACTTTGCTCGTACATTATTTAGATCTACCTTCTGCGAATCCTTTAAAGACTTTTTTCTCTGCCTCTTCAAGTGTTTTGCCCTCAAGAAGGTTTTCTTCTTCTTGGATTCTGTTAAGTATTTCAAATGCGTCAAATATAGCTAGTTTTTTAGTAGCCGCAGCATTTTTTAATCTATCCGCTGATATATCGTCGTCTGAATCTACAATTGGTTCTTTTGCAACTTTGATCAGTTCATCAACTGCTTTCTGCCCAGCTTGGATTATATTCTTCTTCGTTTCCTTGATATTCATATTTGATTGTAATAAAATTAGATAAAACTCTGTATAGTCTTTCGCTATCAACGATAAACTCGTATTCACTATTTGGTCTAAAACCAACTAGATCACCAACCTCCGCGGTACTGTCTGAATATTTAACAACGCCTTGTAATGGTTTTTCTGATTCAATATTAAATTGATCTATTGCTTTCAAAGGTTTCACAAAACAATAACCTTTTGGAGCAGTCCACTCTTTATTTCTTTTATATAAAAAAATTTGATCGTGGTTTATAAAATAAGTATTTTCATTAAAATAAGCTTTACTATTTTTTTCAATACCTTTTACGTTATGCCATCTGCGGAAAACATTATGATGCACTATTACCGTATCACCAGGTTCTATATCTGTATTACCAACAATAGGAGTTGATATAACTATAGCTTCTCTATTAACGTATTGATGGTTGAATATTTCAGTGTTAAGAATTAACTCTCCACCATCTAGTTTTTTAGTATTGTTATATCTATTGCCTTTTGGTTTTACAACAAAGTTGTAAACGCTTTTCATTAGTATTGTAGATTGTATTCTACTGACACAGCCATATTCTTGTTAAAGTCTTTCCAAGGTAATACGTCTTTATTTTTTTTGATATAAACAGAGTATTTATCGTCTTCCTCTATTATGTCACAAATAGTATGACCACCGTAAACCTCTTGTCCCACAGCGTAGTGCATGGCATCGTTTTTATAATCTTTGCCAATACTAATCTTTCTTATTAACTTCGCCATTTTCTTTTGGGTAATTTATTTCTCCTGTTAAAATATCAATATCAGCTGTGCCGTAATCTTTTTCAAACGTTTCCCTCATTTTACCAACGGCTTCTTGCTGCATTGATATATTGTGTAACATTGCGTGTTTTTTGGTTTCTATTTGTCCTAATTCCATTTGAGATCTGTTAATTTCATTAATAAGATCTTGCACGTCTTTCAATTGTTTGTCAGTTATTTTTTCTGGCCTAATGTCTTGTATGCCTTTAAGTTCTTTAATTTTTTTACTTGTACCTTTTACTTTTGTTGTTGCCATTTTTTTAATTTAAGTTAATTTAATTATTATTTATTTTAATTTGGTATCGCCCCCTTTACGCTTAACAGGTAAGAATACAAACACTCTCTCTGTTCAGTAGTTAAAGCATCATCAAATACTAATATTTCGTACCAAACAGAATCGCCATTAGGGTCTCCAACTTTATCAATATCAAACGTTGTAGATATTGCTTCTGATAAAGAATCACCATCTTTATCACCTAATGCAATGTTATCTTTATACATAGCCATAGATCCATCTGAAGCTCTTTCAACTCCAAACACATACGTTTCACCTTCATCTATTTGATTTGCTGATGGAATATCAAAATCGTGTCTAGGGCCTACTTTTATTCTAGCTTCGTTAGCACTTGAAAACTTAAGTGAATCAGTACTAGGGCTTACACCTTCAAACATTACCTCATTTGAAACCGTTTCACCAAGTCTAAACTTATGTATAAAATAAATAGAAAATTTTGAAAGCGTTAAGGTAGAAGGAAATCTAAGAGAATCTGTATTTTGTTGAAAACGAAGGCCTCCATCACTGATTAGCTCTGGTTGGAGGTTGGCATCACCAGTATCTGATGGAGCCAAGTTATTACCACTAACTGAATCTTCCCATACCGTAACTCCAGTCTCGTTTGTGCCAATTTTTGTATTATACTTATACCAGTGTTTTAGTTCTGCGCCATTATACTCTGCCGCTCCTAAGTACAAGTCTGGCCTACATAATTTTGCACCGCTTTGATCTAAAGTAGGGCCTAATCTATAAAAACCAGTTCCTAATCCTAAAGGCGCCATTATATACCAAAGTAACAAATTATACCACCCGCGCTACTCGCAGCTGGAGTCACCGTAGTCCACCTACCGTATATAGTGCAGCCTCTTGGAAAGTTTATACCTTCTGTAGTTGTACCACCTGCCGCGTGATATTCATCAAGGAAATATAATGTGTTATCACTATCTATACCACTAACATCAACCGCGACAGTTCCATTATCTGGAGCTCCTAATGTCAAAGTAGTTCCGTATGTACCACCAGTAAGACTTTTTACTACTACTCCTTGAGCATTTGGCCCTTCATATATAGGTGTTAAATGCCCAGCGCTTGTATCAAGAGTAATACCAGCATCAATAGTATCACTATCAGCACCAATAATTACGTATTGTCCTGGTTTTATTTTAACGTTATTTGCAACATCTGCAATTGTAACTACATTACCAGAAACACTAGCCGCCGCAGCCTCATGTACACCTAAATAGTTAGCAGCTGAAGCCTCAGTGTCATTCGTACCTGGAAACTGAGGTCCCATAGTATCTAAAGTCTCTGTAATCATTGACGTTGGCGTGTTGTCTGATAAAAACTGAACGGCTACAATAACATGTCCTTTAGGTGGAAAAACTGGTTTTGCTAGATTTGTGAAAACACTACCTAGTTGTCCGAAGCCATAAGCGACTTCTGATGAATTTTGTCCCATAATTTTATTTTTTTACTTTTTCAAATGATCGGCCACCAAAATAAGCGCCAATCACGGTTATTAATACTAATTGTAAAAGATCTATATAAGAATCTTTTACGTTAAATTTTATCGCACCAGCATCAATAAATATCAATAGCATGGTGCATACTATTAAAAATATTAAGACCATTGGCCTAACGTTTTTACTAAGCCAAGAATCTGATTTTAAATCTGCTTCCCATCTGCTTGTGATGTTTTTTTCCATCTCCACTTCGTAGTCAGCAATTAATTCTTTTATTTTTTGCTCGGCAGCCATTTTTTCTTCTTCAGATGTGTGTAAATCATCAATAACTCCACCTACTCCTTTGACAAGATCTGCAGCACCACCTGATAATAAGTTACCTAACATATTATTTTCTTTTTACTTTTTCAAACGAGCTAATGCCAAAACATCCTAGTGTTACCCACACAAATGAATTGTAAACAACTTCGTTTATAATTAAATCTTTATCTGCCAGTATACTAGTTAATAAATCAGCAACAGCAAACAAACACATTACAACAAAAGACGCAAAACCCACTACGTTCTTTTCGTTTATTTCGTTTTTATCTTTAAATAAGCTCCACATATTATATTGACGTTTCAGCGCCGTTATTTGCATCATCTTCCCATGGAAAACCATGATCTCCAGCTTCTTTCCACTTACCATAAACTTTAACCATATCTTTGCCGTTTCGAGTTTCTCTAGGAAAAACCTCGCCATTATAAGTTACATCATGATCACTATAAGCAAGCTTGCCAAGTTTCATATCGGTTGCATGCCTCATTTCATGATTTATTACTTGAGCCTCTTCATGGCTACCCGGTTGTATTTTATCACTAATGTATATACTACCATCCATGTTAGCTTCTCCCATAATCCCATCTTCTAATGGCATTCTAATAACAGGCGTTCCGGGTACAGATATACTAACGTCTCCAACTTGCTTACCAAAACGCATTTTTGTTTTGATTTCACCGGCTGTAGCTTCAAATCCTCTATTTTTACCTAGTTTAAATCCCATTATCTATCTTTATCTTTTATCATATCATCTATAGCTTTATTGTAAACTTTATCTGTATATGATTTATTCTTGTAAAATACACTTCGTTCTGAAGTGGGT
>Ga0208159_1000950_pt1 | contig 11201 bp, 17 predicted proteins | sample 9_EtaG_FD_184082 | JGI IMG/M metagenome (GOLD analysis project Ga0208159, IMG submission 184082) | Marine viral communities from the Subarctic Pacific Ocean - 9_ETSP_OMZ_AT15188 metaG (SPAdes) (version 2) | ecosystem: Environmental > Aquatic > Marine > Oceanic | place: Pacific Ocean | collected... | reverse complement strand
CAGAGGAGGATCAGCTACTGTCCACTTTCCTATCTGGCATCAAGAAATCCAAGACATCCTCGTCCTCAAAAACAACAAAGGAACAGAAGACAACAGAGTTAGAAAACTAGACTACAGTATTCAGTTAAGTAAAATATTTTATGAAAGATTTATATCAAATAAAGATATAACTCTCTTTAGTCCACATGATGTGCCTGGTTTATATGATGTTTATGGTACAGATAAATTTGATGATCTTTATTTAAAGTATGAAAAGGATACTTCCATTCCTAGAACAACCATTGGAGCGCAAGAACTTATCCTAGATCTATTGAAGGAGAGAGCAGAGACTGGTAGAATATACTTGATGAATATAGATCATTGTAATAGTCACTCTTCATTTAAAGATCAAGTTCACATGAGTAACCTGTGTCAGGAAATTACTCTTCCTACATATCCAATTACTCATATAGATGACCACCTTGGGGAGATTGCTCTTTGTATTCTTAGTGCAGTTAATGTAGGTAAAGTTAATTCAGATAAAGAACTAGAAGAACTCTGTGATCTATCAGTGAGAGGATTGGAAGAGTTGATTGATTATCAAGAGTATCCAGTCAAGGCAGCAGAAGTGGCCACAAAGGCAAGAAGATCACTTGGAGTAGGGTTTATTGGTCTTGCTCATTATCTTGCTAAGTTAGGATATGATTATGGATCTCAAGAAGCATGGGATGCAGTTCATAGTCTTGCTGAATCATTCCAATATTTTCTTATAAAATCATCTAATCAGATTGCTAAAGAGAAAGGATGGTGTGAGAACTTTGGACGCACTAAGTACTCAGATGGAATCCTACCTATTGATACATATAAGAAAGACGTAGACGAGATTTGTTCTCAACCTTTACAACATGACTGGGAATCTCTTAGGGCATCTATCTTGGAACATGGGCTTAGGCACTCAACACTGTCTGCACAAATGCCATCAGAGAGCAGTTCCGTTGTGTCAAATGCAACAAATGGAATTGAGCCACCTAGAGGATACCTGTCCATTAAGAAGTCAAAGAAAGGACCCCTTAAGCAGGTTGTTCCATCTTATGGGACTTTAAAAAATAACTATACATTACTGTGGGATATGCCTGATAACACTGGGTATATCAATATAGTAGCAGTCATGCAGAAGTTCTTTGATCAAGGAATCAGTGGTAACTGGAGTTATAATCCAGAAAATTATCCAGACAATGAAGTTCCAGTATCAGTGATGGCACAGGACTTACTGACCACATACAAATTAGGTTGGAAGACTTCTTACTATCAGAATACTCATGATATGAAGACTGATGAGGTGGAAGAAGATAAACCAGATTTAAATAATCTACTTCAAGAATTAAGTACATCTAGCCAAGAGGAGTGTGAGTCCTGTGCCATCTGAAATCAAAGGAATGACTGTCTTTAATACTGAAGAAGTCAACACTAAGAAACAACCAATGTTCTTTGGTAAACCATTAGGTGTTCAAAGATATGATAACTTTAAGTATCCTGTGTTTGATAAGTTAACAACACAACAACTAGGATACTTTTGGAGACCAGAGGAAGTATCACTGCAGAAAGATCGTGGAGACTATCAAACACTTCGTCCAGAACAAAAACACATCTATACAAGCAATCTTAAATACCAGATTATGCTTGATAGTGTACAAGGTCGTGCTCCTGGCATGGCTTTTATACCTTACTGTTCTCTACCTGAGTTAGAGGCATGTATGGAGGTATGGGGTTTCATGGAGATGATTCATAGTAGATCTTATACATACATTATTAAGAATGTGTATCCAGATGCATCTGAGGTCTTTGATACTATCATTAAAGACCCTAAGATATTAGAACGTGCTGCAAGTGTTACTGAGTCCTATGATGATTTTATTAATGAAGCACAACAATGGGGGCAAGGTAATCTATGGAAGCATTTAGATAAATCATTAAACACTTCCCTTCCAGTATTGGAAATTAAGGAGGTCAAACGTAAACTTTATAGGGCAGTAGCAAATGTCAATATTCTTGAAGGTATCCGCTTTTATGTGTCTTTCGCTTGTAGTTTTGCATTTGGTGAGCTTAAACTCATGGAAGGATCAGCAAAAATCATATCCCTTATTGCTCGTGATGAAAACCAACACCTTGTTATAACTCAATCAATTTTAAACAACTGGAGAAAAGGTGATGATCCTGACATGGTTGAGATAATGAAAGAAGAAGAGGAGTGGACATATCAAATGTTTGATAAGTGTGTGAATGAGGAGAAGAAGTGGGCAGAGTATTTGTTTAAGAATGGTAGTATGATAGGATTGAATGATAAGTTACTCTTCCAGTATGTTGAATGGATTGCTAATAAGAGACTAAGAGGTATTGGATTGAAGCAGCAGTATGATATACCAGCAAAGAACAATCCATTGCCTTGGACTACTCATTGGATATCATCCAAAGGGTTGCAGGTAGCACCACAAGAGACTGAAGTTGAGTCTTACATGGTAGGTGGTATCAAACAAGATGTTAAAAAGGACACCTTCTCAGGATTCAAATTATGACTACACAAAATGAAAAATGGAATGATGCTATTACAATTTTTGCAGAAAGCATACACAAACCAGATCCCAAATTGAGGAATTGCGCACATAACCAAGAATGTTTTAATGAATTGATGTGGGTTCGTGAACATGTATTAAAATATTTACAGACCTTGCGTAAATAATAATGTAGCAAATGTTTCTACAATCATGAATGGTAGACTTAAAAAAATTGATATGACAGCAAGACTTGAATTGATTAAAAAAGGTCTTGATGATCATGCATGGTATCCTGAATGGGATGATCGTCAAAGAGGTGCAGCACAACGCATTCTAAATAACGCGTTAGATGTCCTTGATGAGTATGCCTATTGACTATGAGAATCCGTGGCTCTATGATGGGAAAGCTTTTAGGTCTTGCGATATTGGGGAGACTTTTGGGTTTGTTTATAACATTACTAATAATCATACCCAACGTCAATATATTGGAAGGAAGTACTTTTGGCAGTTTAGAACTCCTAAAGGTAAAAAAAGAAAAGTAAAATCTGAATCTGATTGGAAAAAGTATTATGGGTCTTGTCCAGAACTTAAAGAAGAAATTCAACAATTGGGTAGACAAAACTTTAGCAGAACTATCCTCAGCTTACATAAAACAGCTGGCAAAACAAACTATGAAGAAACGAGACAACTCTTCAGAAACAATGTCCTCACTGAAGCCTTGGGTGATGGAACACCAGCATACTACAACAGTAACATCCTTTCCAGATATTTCAAAAAGAACTACTTTGGAGGAGACTGAAGAGGTAGTTGCTCACATTAAGCAATGGGCTACACAGAAACTTGAGGATGCTGTGACAATTGGAGAGAAACATGCCTTATATAAGGAGTTTGAAGAGTGGATAGAATTGCAAGAAGAGGATGAATGTGATATAATTAGTGTTGAATTTGAAGAGTCTGAACAAACATGAAAATCTTTTTGGATACTGCTGATACTTCCCTTATAAAGAAACACTTTGCTACTGGACTCATAGATGGTGTTACTACTAATCCAACTTTGATTATGAAGAGTGGTAGAAATCCTTTGGATGTCTATCAAGAATTAAAAGATCTAGGTGTCAAAGATATTAGTATGGAAGTAGTTGGCAATGCTGATGAGATGATAGAAGAGGGAAAGAAACTAGCTGTTACTTTTGGTAAGTGTTGTACAGTTAAAGTTCCATGTAGTTTAGATGGACTGACAGCATGTAAAGAATTATCAGACAATGGTATCAGAGTTAATGTGACTCTCATATTCTCTCAAGTCCAAGCAATACTAGCAGCAAAAGCAGGAGCTAAGTATGTGTCTCCATTTGTGGGTAGAGTGGATGATAATTCATTTGGTGGGATATGTTTAGTAAAAGATATTGTTAATGTTTTCAAGGCACACTTTACTCCTACAGAAGTGTTATCAGCATCTATTAGAAATGTAAGAGATGTTGGTAGATTGTTTGAGCATGGTTCTGATATTGTTACTATGCCACCAACAGTTTTTGAGAAAATGTACAATCATATACTTACTGATAAAGGTCTAGAACTCTTTGAGGACGATTGGAAAAGTGTCACACGCTCTTGACATTGTGGCAATTTCCTCTTATACTGAGGAGGTCAAACACAAGAGCAATGGAACTCACTTCAAAATTCAAGAAAGATTTGGACACACTAAGAAAGGCAACCAATGGTGATTTCTTTTTAGATGTAAAGAATCCTAAGTTGTTCAAGAAGGTTAGAAAATATTATGAGAGAGAAGGACTAGTTGTGTTCACTGGAGATGCTTTGGATGATTATGATATACTAATAGATGCTATAACTGAAGACTTAAATTCTGTAAAGGAGTATCACTAATGACAGTTCTACTTGAAAGATTTCCCTATCGTTATGTTGAGACTGGGACTACTCTAGACAATGGTAAACCAGACTATCGTATTCAAAAGATGGATAGTTACACAAGAAGATACAAGGACATGTATCTTTGTGACAATGGTATGCAGTTGACCACTGCTATGGAAGATTTTGAATACACCAAGTGGTTAGATCCAGATGGTGTCCCTGCTTACACAAAGGGTGATTACTATGAGTGATGAATTCAATAGAATAGCATCAGCACTTGAAAGAATTGCTGATGCACTTGAAAAAAAGTGGCATATTGATATAGATCATGGTCATATAGAAAGTATAGATAATATTGAACATGCAGATATAGACACTCATCCTCATACATTCTAATGCCACAACAACAAATTAAATTTAACATACGTCAAGATGGCACTGTGACTGAAGAAGTCTCTGGTGTCATTGGCAACGAATGTGAGAATATAACTAGAACTATAGAAAAGAAATTGGGTTCTCTTACATACAGAGAAGTTAAACCAGAATACTACAACAATGTCACACTTCAGCACAATCAAGACGAAACTCAAGAACAAACCACAACTGGTTGAAGCATTAGAGATACTTCAGTATGATGTCAAAGAAGATCAAGAACTTAGAGTGACTGGTGCTCATGGTATCAATCATGAAACAGTAGAAGCTGAGGTTGCCATTGCTCAAGACATAGGATTTAGAATGAATCCTATGACAGGTAGTTATGAGTTGGTAACAGATTTAGAAACTTGGAGTCAACCTATTCCAGTAGAAAGATTTATGGACAAGGTTACTCAACAGTATGCTAGAATGACATTACATAATGCTGCTAAAGATATGGGATTTCAAGTTGAAGAAGAATGGGAAATGGATGATGGTTCTATTGAGTTAGTAGTCAATAGATGGATATAAATAATTCAAGAGTTTAGAAAATTAATCATGGCAAAAGGAAAGGCAGCACATTCTGCAAGTGGAGCAGCAATGTCAAAATATGATGTGGAAGTAGAAGCAAGATTAAAAGCATTAGAAGCAAAGGCACATGATGATTGTGGTGGTGGTGATACAGACCTAGCAGAAAGGATTCGTGTAATTGAAGCAGTTTTACGTAAAGTAGATGTTGTTGCATTTGACAAACTAGCTGCAAAGGAAAGAGCAGGAGGTTGACATAGTTTTTATTATTCTGTAGAATATACACATGATTTGATTAAAAATGACTGATCCTAAAAAAACTGCGCTTGTATTAGGTGCAGGTGGTTTTATTGGAAGCCATATGGTTAAGAGGCTTCGTAAAGAAGGTTATTGGGTAAGAGGTGTAGACCTTAAGTATCCAGAGTATGGAGATACTGAAGCAAATGAATTTGTTCAGGGTGACTTACGTGACCCTGACTTTGTTCGTAGAGTGATACAGTACAAAGGGGATCAAGGTAATTTTTACAACTCAGTTCCTTACAGACTTATTGAACCTTTCCATGAAATCTATCAGTTTGCTGCTGATATGGGTGGTGCAGGATTTGTATTCACTGGTGAGAATGATGCTGAGATCATGCAAAACTCAGTTACCATTAACCTTAATGTATTAGAGCAACAAAGATTACTTGATGAAACTTTTGATGGCAAACAAGGATGGAGTGAATGCAATAGACCTGTATTAGATTTTAGAACTAAGATATTCTACTCTGGATCAGCATGTATGTATCCAGAATACAATCAACTTGACCCTGACAATCCTGATTGTAGGGAGGAGTCAGCATATCCAGCAGCACCAGATTCAGAATATGGATGGGAAAAACTATTCTCAGAAAGATTGTACTTGGCTTACAATCGTAATCATGGCATTCCTGTTAGGATTGCTAGGTATCACAACATCTTTGGACCAGAAGGAACTTGGGATGGAGGAAGAGAGAAAGCTCCAGCAGCTATCTGCCGTAAGGTCTCTGCAGTCCCGCCATCAGGTGGATCTATTGAGGTGTGGGGAGATGGCTTACAAACTCGTTCCTTCTTGTACATTGATGAATGCATTGAGGCAACAAGAAGACTCATGGAATCAGACTTCAAAGGACCAGTAAACATTGGTTCTGAAGAGATGGTATCTATTAATGAGTTAGTTGATACTGCTGCTAAAGTTGCAGGTAAGATAGTAAGAAAAGTCTATAATCTTAATGCCCCTACTGGTGTAAGGGGTAGAAACTCTAATAATGATGTAATTAGAAATCAGTTGGGTTGGGATTATCAAATGACTCTTGAAGAGGGAATTAAAAAAACATATGATTGGATTGATGAGCAAAGAAATAATGCCTAAAGTTGCTTTAATAACAGGGATCACTGGTCAAGATGGTTCTTATCTTGCTGAATTCTTACTAAAGAAAGGTTATGAAGTTCATGGTATAGTCAGAAGAGCATCACTTATTAACACTCATAGAGTAGACCATATCTATGAGAAGATTAGATTACATTATGGAGACTTAACTGACTCTACTAATATAGTAAGAGTGATACAGAAGGTTAAACCTGATGAGATCTATAATCTAGGTGCTCAGAGTCATGTCAAAGTATCATTTGAGATGCCTGAGTATACAGGTCAGGTGGATGGATTAGGAACTATTCGTATTCTAGAAGCAGTAAGACTTCTTGATATGGAGGATAAAGTTCGTATCTATCAAGCATCTACATCAGAGATGTTTGGTAAGGTAAGGGAGATACCTCAAACAGAAAGCACTCCTTTCCATCCAAGGTCTCCTTATGGATGTGCTAAAGTTTATGCTTATTGGGCAACTAAGAACTATAGAGAAGCATATGACATGTATGCTTGTAGTGGTATCTTATTCAACCATGAATCTCCTAGAAGAGGAGAGACATTTGTTACTAGAAAGATAATTCAAGCATTAGATAAGATCTCAAGAGGAGAGCAGAATGTATTGTCACTGGGTAATCTTAATGCTAAGAGGGACTGGGGACATGCAAAGGACTATGTTGAGGCAATGTGGTTGATGCTTCAACAGGATAAAGCAGAAGACTATGTGATTGCTCTTAATGAACAACATTCAGTTAGAGAATTTGTAGAGAAGGCAGCACCCTACTTTGGATTTGATATTGAATGGTTTGGTGAAGGTGAAGATGAGTTAGGAGTAGATAAGAAGACTAAGAAAACTATTGTAAGAGTAGATTCCAAGTACTTCAGACCATCTGAAGTTGATACTCTATTGGGTGATTCCACTAAAGCTCGTGAAGAGTTAGGTTGGACCCCTAAAATTTCATTTAAAGAACTAGTGGAGGACATGTGTAAAAATGGAAAGTAACAGCAGGATTTATGTAGCAGGTAATACTGGGATGGTAGGATCTGCTATCATCAGAATGCTCAAGAAAAAAGGATATAGTAATCTTATCTCTTCCCCCTCTGGGCATTGGGATTTGAGAAGACAAGATGATGTTGAAAGATTTTTTAGGATAAACAATCCTGAGTATGTCTTCCTTGCTGCTGCCAAGGTGGGTGGTATAGGTGCTAATAGTTCTCAACCTGCTGAATTCATATATGATAATTTGATGATTCAGACTAATATCATACACACTGCTTACAAACATGGTGTTAAGAAGTTGGTCTTCCTTGGTTCATCATGTATCTATCCTAAGCATCCAACTATCCCTATCACAGAGGATCAGTTGATGACTAGTGCTCTGGAACCTACTAATGATGCCTATGCTATTGCTAAGATTGCTGGTATTAAAATGTGTCAGGCATATAGAGATCAGTTTGGTTTCAATGCTATCTCATTGATGCCTACTAATCTATATGGTCCTAATGATAACTTTGATTTAGAAAGTTCTCATGTGTTCCCTGCAATGATCAGGAAGATTGATGATGCTAAGGAGAACAATGATGTATATACAGACCATGATGCAGGTGGTCCTACTGAATGGACTCCTCCTGTAGTATTATGGGGTGATGGTTCTCCTATGAGAGAGTTTCTCCATGTTGATGACCTAGCAGAAGCATGTTATACTTGTATGCAGAATTATGAAAGTAGGGAGATTATCAATGTAGGCACAGGTGAAGATGTAACCATCAAAGAATTAGCAGAGACTATTAAAGATGTAGTTGGATTCATAGGTGGTATTACATGGGACATCAGTAAACCAAATGGCACTCCTAGAAAGGTAATGAATGTAGATAAGTTGAAGTCTTTGGGATGGGAACCAAAGATTGGTCTTAGGGAAGGCATTGAACTAACTTATGAGTGGTACAAAAATGACTATAGGGTATAATCAACTTGGATCTAATGGAAGATTTGCTAATCAGATGTTTCAGTATGCTGGTCTACGTGGTATAGCAGCAAATAGAGGATTTGATTTTAAAGTTCCACCACCAGATCATTATGGTAGATCTGACTATGCATTATTTGAATGCTTTGAGATGAGTTCTGTTAAGAAAGAAAACTTTGGTTATGTAGATAGTCAAAGCATTCAGACTGGACAATTTCATTTCTATCAAAAGTTCTTTGATAACTGTCCAGATAATGTTAATCTTCATGATTATTTTCAGACAGAGAAATACTTCAAGAATATAAAGGATACTATTAAAAGTGACTTTACTTTTAAGCAGGAGGTGGTAGATACCTGTCAAGAGTTTTTATCTCGCTTAGGTACTAAAATCTTTATGCATGTGAGAAGGGGTGATTATGTTAATCATCCTGACCAACATCCAGCACTACCTGTATCATATTATGAGGAAGCATATAAAAAATTTCCTAGAGTATATGATAGTTGTGATGTTCATGTTTTAGTTTTCTCTGATGACACTGAGTGGGTTAAGGAGCAAGAGTTTTTTAATCAAGATCATTTTTTAATATCAGAGTTTAATGAAAGATATGCTCACAAGTCAGACAACATAGATGGTGAGGGCAACTCCTTGATACCATTCTATGACCTGTACATGATGACTCAATGTAATGGTGCTATCATTGCTAACTCTTCTATGAGTTGGTGGGGTGCATGGTTGCAGAAGGATACTCTCCTACCTATTGTTGCTCCTACTCCTTGGTTTGGAACAACTGCTTTACAAAATATTGATCCTAAGGATTTGATACCTGATGATTGGACTCAACTATCTTGGTAAGATGGGACAACTGGGAAACCAGATGTTTCAATATGCTGCTCTCAAAGGCATCGCTGCCAAGCACAACTACAAAACTATTATTCCTAATCACCATGAACTTATAGTAGATGCTTTAGGTAATAAACTTAGGATAGAACTATTTGATGCCTTTGATATACCTATGGGTCCAATGGACATAGGGGAGATACCTCATGAGAGAAATGTACAAGAACCTCATTACCATTTCAGTCAGGAGTTATTAGATAACTGTCCTGATAATGTATCGTTGGTGGGGTATTTTCAGAGTGAGAAATACTTTAAGCATATAGAAGATGATATAAGAAAGTTATTTGGACCTAAGAGTGAGTCTTTGAGTTGTTATGTATCAGCACAACATTTATTTGATAATCCAGTTGCTCTTCATATTAGAAGAGGTGACTTTCTAATCAACTCAGTTCATCATCATAATCTTTCTATGAAGTATTATGAGGAAGCATTGAAACAGTTTGATGATGATAGACAAGTAATTATATTTTCTGATGATACTGACTGGTGTAAGGCACAACCACTCTTTGAGGGTGATAGGTTCTTAGTATGTGAGGGTGGAGGACCATATACAGACCTGTATATGATGTCTAAGTGTGATGATTTTATCATTGCCAACTCTACTTTCTCATGGTGGGGTGCATGGTTATCTCATAACAAAGAGAAGATAGTTGTCTATCCTGACAGATGGTTTGGTCCTAACAATATAGATAAGTCTACAGCAGATTTATTCCCACCAGAATGGAGGATGATTGATGAGCATTGATTTGAAGAATACTACCTTTATTATTCCATTAAGAGTAGATACAGGAGACAGACTTAGGAATGTAGTTCTATCTACAGCATTCTTATTGAATAAGTTTGATACTAATGTTATCATTAAAGAAGTAGATAGTGAGAGAAGGTTTGAAGCATATTGTCTACCTATTATTAAGAGACTTGCTGATACCACCAACCTCAATCACATCTTTGAGGTAGATACTAGAACAGATGATGCCTTTCATAGGACAAGGGTGTTAAATGATATGGTAATGGAGTCTACTACAGATATAGTAGTGAACTATGATACAGATATAATTCTTCCCATAGACAGTTATACTAAAGCAATTGAGATGTTACAGGGAGACTATGATGTAGTCTATCCTTATAGGTTTGGTAAGCAAGGAGAGAGAAAGGTAAAACTTGATTTTACTATTAGAACGCCAGAAGATATGGCTAACTTTGAGAACTATCCTGAAGTTAAAAAGTTTATATCTTCTTATGATCCTGATTCATTTGATAATTACTTCTACTACCCACATCAACAAGGTGAAGGGTGGGCTGAGTATGGTATGGTACAGTTCTTTGATAGAAAGGTATACATGAATGGGTTCCTAGAGAATGAGGGATTCATAGCATATGCTCCTGAGGATGTTGAAAGACATCACAGATGGAAAACTTTGGGGTATAATATAGGGAGAGTAGATAACTATGCTTATCATTTGGAGCATGAGAGAACACAGAACTCATGGTTTCATAACCCACATATGCAAAGGAATAATGAGTTGTGGGAGCAACTTAAGGTTCTTAACAAAGAACAACTCATAGAGTATTATCAACAACAAGACTACGTTAAGGAGAGATTATCATGAAATTTC
>Ga0208159_1000949_pt1 | contig 11212 bp, 13 predicted proteins | sample 9_EtaG_FD_184082 | JGI IMG/M metagenome (GOLD analysis project Ga0208159, IMG submission 184082) | Marine viral communities from the Subarctic Pacific Ocean - 9_ETSP_OMZ_AT15188 metaG (SPAdes) (version 2) | ecosystem: Environmental > Aquatic > Marine > Oceanic | place: Pacific Ocean | collected... | reverse complement strand
TGCAGAGAGCGAATCGTAGAGATTATCTTCAATTGCTTCCTCAGTGATCGAAAAGCCCATAGCCACGGTCTCGTGCGTATAACGAGCAGTGAATGCTTCCTGTGCGTTGTCATACTCAATCGCAGCACCTTCGTCCTTGACGGGTGCGGCGGAGAAACCTGACAACTTGGTTTCTTCTTCAAACGAACGATCAGAAGTCTCTTGTTCAAAGATTTCCGTATGCTCGTCTGTGTACTTAGCGTACTCCATGCCAAACAAAGCGTTAAGCCCCGGCAGGAGTTCTTTAAGTAATTGCGCTCTTGAAATAGCCATTTTACCTTACTCCCTATGTGCCAGTGGTGTTGCTAAATTGATGCCCTGCGTTCCACTTAACATACGCTTCCGTAAATCCGCCAGAAGAGTTCTTGGTTTCTTCAACCAAGGCAACAATGCGGAAAGGAAGTGTATTAGTAGAAGCAGACGTATCTGAAATAGCACCAGCGGAATTACCTGTTACGGAACTCCCAGTGTTGTCTACTCCAGCCACGTTAGCGCCAATGTCAGTGATAGCCAAGTCAGCAATCGTTGTACCAGAAGATACAACCGCGACCTTGAACAATACATCCGTAGCGTCACACACATATGCTTGAATATCTGAAGCAGCGGTGCTAGCTGGGTAGTTTTGTCGGAAAGTCACTTGAGACGTGCTTGGATCGGTGTAAGTAACACCCATAAAGACTCCAATAGGAGTCATGGCAGCGTCAAACGTATCACGCTCGACAGTGCCGCCAGCAACTAACTTAACAGCATCTCCGTAGAAAATACTCGTGCCATAGCCACTGGCTATACCGTATTGACGAGTAGTACCTACGTATGGAACACCACTAAGCAGCTTTACCGGCCTTAGCCCATAGGGGGCATCAACTGTTGGATAAGCCATGTTAACCTCTTAACAAAAATTTAGGTTCCTTTACCAAAATTGGTAACTTTTGTGCTGCGCTCGTTGAATAAAGGCATACGAGGGTCGTTTTCGCGCATGAGGTTGTTGTCTACAGATTGCATCTGTTGCCTAGCTTGAGTTTCGTAATGTTCGTTACGCTCCTCAACCATTTCTACTGGAGCTTTACAGAGCAACAGTCCGCCCTGAGTTATATTGCCTTCAAACCTTTCATTGTGGTCAGACAATATCTCTGGGTGGTCTTCTGCTTTTATAGGCTCCCAACCTTCACGTAATTTTGAGGAAACATTGCTAGCGTCTGTTATTCCCAGAGTGGAAAGACGTATCCAACGTGTTGTGTAGCCTGCTTCGACTTCAACATGAGGTAAGACTTCTGGTTTTACCCAGTGTCTTTTACGAGACTTAGTGTCCCGCGTGTCGTGGTCTCTCTTGATTCTGTTCTCAGCCATTATCAATTTCCTCTTTCTAATGCAGCCATTTGTTTGGCGTATTCTTGTGGAGTTATACCAAGACGTTTGGACAAAGCTACTTGTGTTGGCGTTAATGTAACCTTTTTTGGTTTAGTGCTCCGCGTAGCGGGTGCCACCACATTTGAACTTCGTTTTGCTGTCTGCTTGGGAACTTCCTCCTCAAATTGGTCTGGAAATACTTGTCGCATACGAACGTCAATGCGCTCGTAGTATTCATCACTTCGGGGGTCTACCCCATCGTTCACTAGCTTTTGATGCACACCTAAAGCAAAACTTTGCATTTCGGGGTCTGTATCAAACCAAGAGTTATTTGCTTTCCACTCTTCGGCTCTAGTGTCGCGGTAAACCTCTTGAGTATTCGTTGGTTCAGTGTCTTGTACAGGACTTTCTTCTTCCTGTAAAGCGGGTATTCTGAAGTTATTTAAGCGTTCTGACTTTAACTTAGCAGAAGTTAGACTTTCCTGTGCGTCGACAACCGCCTCAGAATTGCCTTCTTCGTAAGCAACCCTATACGCCTGTTTTGCAGACTCTATCTCAGAACTAGCATTCTTCTTTGCTTGTTCAAGCAAGGCTTCTTGGTTTTTAGCTACATTGCCTTTTAACTCCTTGTTTTCATCAACAAGTTTTTGCGCTAACCGTTCTAGCTCTTGGCGCTCACGTTCGGCTGCTTCTTTAGCTCGACGTTCATCATGGTAGCTTTTACTAAAATGCTTGAGGCGGTTCTGAACTTTCTTAGAGTAGTTCTCTAATTCTTCTTCAGTAACGTCACTGGGCGGTTCAGAAGGCTTGCGATTACGGTCTGCTACAGGAGTATCGTCGACGACCTCAATGTCAAATTCATCTTCTGCTTCCGGTTCAGCTTCAGCTTCAGCTTCGACCTCAATTTCAGCCTCTGTCTCTTTATAGTCTTCGGCTGTCTTTTTACCGGATAGGTCAATCTCCATTGCACCGGAGTCTTCCACTTCTACCACCAATTCTTGTTCTTCGTCATTAGGAAAATTAAATTCCACTTTTTGAAACGGCATAACTTACTCCTTATACTCTCTCTATACCACGAGGGTCTGGTACAACAGCTTCAATAGAGTCATCATTCATCAAACGATACTCTTTACCGCCTATTGAGAACCTAGTCCCTGTATTAGCACGGAACATTACATAGTCCCCTTGCTTGCACCACGGGCCAGTAGGGAATCGTTCTGCGTCAGAGTAGGCTTGTCCGCCCATATCCAACACAAGCCCGATAATCGACATGACTTGTTCATGGTTTTTTGTGTTTACAGATTTAAGTAAGTCAGTGCCATCAAACGTCTCTTCAACGTGTGGCATAGCAATCAACACTCTGTACCCCACAGGCACGGGTATCTGAGCCTCAAACTCTTCTTCAGTAACAGTTGCTTGTGCAATGTCAGTCATCTCCATACTCCAAATTGCGCGAGAGGTCTTCTACATAGCCCAGACAGGTTTCGAGACCCCGAATTAAACCTGTGGTTTCCTTATACATGGAGAAATCTTTTGCTCCCCCGCTGCTCAGAAATTGTAGTGCAGAGTCCTTATCGGACTCGATTTTTTCTTTTAGCACGTCAAAGACGGTTTTAGCCATTATTGGCCTCTGTTGTTATTGGAATCTTTCATTGCTTTAAGCAAGTCAACATCTGCTTTTGCGTTGTTTTTACGTCGTTCAGCGGCCATCTTTACGCCATCTTTCTTAGCTTCTAGCACTAACTCTTGTTCTTTAAGAGCTAGCTCGGCCTGATCTATCTGCGCGTCTTGCATCTGGTCACGAGCTTTTAACTCCAACTCTGCTTGCTTGACCTGTGCATCCATCTGATCCTTCTGCATCTTACGCTGCACTTCTTGCTGCTTGATCTGTAGCTCGGCTTGTTGCATCTGAATAACAGGGTCTTGAGCTTTCTGCTGCGCTTGCTGCTGTGCGGCCTGCTGCTGGTGTTGCTGAGTGAGCTGCTTGCCTGCATCTGCTACCAGCCTCGCCAAGTTTACCTCCACCTGCTCTGGCAACTGCTCGCCCGGAGGTGGTAGCGGTGCGCCTAGCTTCTCTTCTACCTGCTTGCGGTAACGGAAGCCAAGGTGTTCTGCAATATGCGCCTGTAGCGCAGCCATAATCGGCTTCGCTTGGGGGTTTTGCCCGATAGCCTGCATAATCATTGGGTCTTGCATAAACGCCATGTGAGCGGCTATATGAGCCTCGTGATCTTGGTATATAAACGCTTTCAGCGGCTTGCCAACAAGCGCATCCATATTTTCGCTGACCGGATCGGTCGGTTTTGCGTCGTCCTCTGTAGGAACAAGTTTGTCCGCGTTCTTGACGCCCAATACTTCGATCATCTGTCTGTGCAACTGGGGCAAGTCGTATATCTGAGGCGCAGACTGTGACATCTGTAGCACCGCCTGATACTGAACTACACGCTGGGCCATCGTAGAACTATTCGGATCACTGACAGGGATCACGTCCACCATCATGTAGTCCGCTACACGAGCGGATACCGCGCCTCGGTACGGCTGGTAATCGTACTGCTCTGGTGCATTCTCAGCCATGATCGCTTTGAGCATCTTAAACTCTTGCTTCATGGCGTAGTGAACACGCGCCTGTACCGCCGCCATCGGCTTCAAGGTACGTTCTAGAAGCGCCAGAGTAGTTCCCACAGGAGCGTTTGCTGACATGTCCGAAATGTTCATGTCGCTGATGGCACCCAGCCTACGGCCTTCTGTAGTGATCTGGTTGAGTAAAGCTAGTAGGGTCTGGCTTGGCTCCTTATAAGGAAGCGGCATAATGTTGTCGCGGATGCTGCCTGATGGTACGTCTACATCCTTGAACTCTCCCGGTTCTATGGGAGTGTCATCACCTTTGATACGCAACCCGCGAGACTTGAGACCTCCGGGCAGGTTAGACAGCGTACCGGCATCTACAAGCTGCCGTATAATAGAAGTACCTGCTTTAGCGTACCCACCGATTATGTGAATCAGCCCTAGCCCGTAAAAGCCAAATCCGGGCACGTATACATAATGTACGAAGTGCTGACGCTTCAGCATCAGCTCATCTTCTTCACTCCAGTTACGGCGAATACCCAAAACTTTGTTGTTGCCGCGCTCTAGCGTCACGACGTAGGGCTTTGCTATCTGATCTTCTTCATCGCCATCTTCTTCGTCCACACCTTCTATAACTAAATCAGCGTGTATCTCATATAGTGTGAAGCGGTCATCGTCAGTAAGTGAATAGCCACCCTCTTCAGCCTTACGCTCTTCTATATCTGTGTGATACGGCGTTGGATCGCCTAGTTCTACGTCCTTGTAAAACCCTACAGACTGTAACTTCTTCAGCTCGTTCTTAGTCTTACGCATGATGTGCGTAACACGTTCTGCACTTTCTACATGCGATGCGCCGTATGGCACTACCACATCTTCTGCTGGTATGTATACAGCCGTTTGACGCCCTATGTTTGGATCAAAATACACCTTCTTAAACGCGCTGCCAGCCAAGCCAAGGCTGTATAACAGGCGTTCATGTTCGGGCCTGTACTCCACCATGCGCTCAGTAAGCTCGTAGTTCATATCGGCTTTTACGCGCTGTGCAGCTTCTTCCTTATCCTTAGTTTCTTCTCCAAGGACTTTTACCTTTACAGGGCCAGCGGCGGGAAACGTCTCAGACATAGTTTCCGCTTGGAACCGTATGGCCGCTTCAGCAAGAACTGTAGAGTACACACCGCACGCGCCTTCCCACGGCTCAGTGCGCTCTTCGTATTTGAAGCCCAGCACATCCAGACCCTTGACGAATGTGTCGGCCCAATCTTTGCGGCTGGCTATATCTGAGTCTACAAGCCCAACAAGTTCTTCAGCTAAGGCAATGAGGTCGCTGTCCTCCATCGCGTCTGCGATGTTGTCCCCAAAGTCAATGACATCTGTTTCGTCACCGCCGGGGATCAGTGTGATCTCCATGCTGCCATCGTCCAGAGTCACCGCGTCTGGGTTGACAATCTCAATCTCAAGCGCACTTTCTTCTACAGCTTCTGCTTCGATGCCTTCGGGGGCAGCGTACAATCCTTTTTCCATAGCCATAATAAATCTCTAGTAGTAGCCGCTTCCGCGCCTTTTGAAATACCGTTGTTCTTCAGGCTCGTCCGTAGGTAATCTAATAAACCCACCCTGCCTAAATCTCATCAGCGCCATAACTGTCGAGTCAACCAAATCATCATGGCTCATAAACGGAAATCCAGCAATCTCCTCTATAACCTCTTCTGCCCACCGCGTAGGAGGCACCCAACATATCCCACTTGCTACAATATCAGATACTGAGTTCAAGCGAGCTAGCTTATCACCTGACCCTCTGTGGGGGGTATACTCTGACACAGGTAACCCCATACGTCTCATCTCTTGGTACAGCGCGGTGCCCGATGACTTCTTCTCCACTATAAACGCATCTGGCTCCCACTCAGCATACTCCTCCATCGCCATCTCTTTTAGCTCTGGAAACTCCATCCGCTGCTTTATGCTGTTCAACAGGATGATGTTGTACGCATCGGTCTCTTCATACAGGAACACACCCCACGTAGTAAGTGCGGTGAAATCGGCGCGGTTGTGTTTTTCTGCCGCTGCGTCTAGCGACATAATTATGTACTCACACTGAGGCGGTTTCTCTTGCTCCCAGATCTGCCACCACTCACGTTTAACCAGTGCCGCCTCTTCTGCGGTGGGTTCTTGCTGATACTGCGCGTTCCACTGAAACGTAGGCATAGATGCCTTGGTGCGTAGCAGTGCTTCTAGGTCAAAAAACTCAGGCCACAGTGGTTTTTCTACAATCTCATCTGTTTCTTCGTCTTCTACTTCTAATATGGCGGGAAATTCGACCACTTCGTACTCATCTGCCCGCTCATTCTGCGCCATATCGCGTGTAACACGTCCAGTGAGGTCATCCATGTGCCATCTTGTCTGTATTATTGCAACACGGCCCCCCGGCATGAGACGAGTACGCGCTCCAAAGGTAAACCACTCGTAGGCTTTCTCAAATACAGAGAAATTACCGTTAATTACGTCCTGTTCTGAGTGCGGATCGTCCACCAACAGCAAATCTGCACCACGACCAGCCAGTGCAGAGCCAATACCACAGGCGTAATACTCACCACCTGTGTTTGTATTCCACCTACCGGCTGATTTTGAGTCACTTGCAAGCTGTACTGTAGAAAAAATAGCCTGATATTCGTCCGTAGAGATCAAATTTCGTACTTTTCGACCAAAATCCACCGCTAAGTCGGTGGTATGAGACACCATCATCACCTTTTTGCCCGGATTTCTACCTAAAAACCACGCTGGGAAGAAAATAGACACGAGTTGAGACTTACCGTGACGTGGTGGGATGTTCACACAGATGCGATCTTTGTCCCCCTGCTCAATTGACATGAGCAAATCAGCCAAAATGCGGTGATGTTTGCCAACAATGTAATCTGGCTGCATCCTTTTGCAAAATTCTATGAGGTCATCGAAGGCTTCTTGGTTTGTTTTGCGTACCGCTAGCTCATCGACAATGCGGTTTATCTCTATAACCTCTTTATCTGAGAAAGAATCTAGGTTATCCAGCATGTGCTGAACTTCTTCCTCAGTGAAATCGGGAACGGCCTCAAGCATCTGTGTACTCTGCGTCCTCTATCACACCCTCGTCCGGGTTTACCAGCTTCTCCAACTTACTACGTAACTTGTTACGCAGATCATCCGTAGATTGGTGTGTGACAGTGACTTCTGACTTCTCTGCAAACAACCCTACGTCTGAGATCTTACCTAGAAGCTCCAATGCACGGATGCGTATACGTGGGTCAGCATTCTCTGACTCCAACAGGAGCTTATTTGTGACTAGGTGTCGGATCTCGACGGCACTTTCTGCGACAGCGTGCCCGAATTCTTGGAGTATGTTGTTTGTAAGTACGAGTGAGGCAGGTGTAAGCGCCGCTGTCTTCCGCGTGCTAGCGACTTTAGAAGTTTTTTCCGGGTCGTCCGCGTAAGCGACAGCAAGTTTTGCCGCCACATCTTCATCTTCCTTGGTAGGTTCAATATCTAGCCCGTGTTCTGCAAGTTTCTGCGCCGTATTGCACGCCGCTGCCGCTCTCTCTTTGAGATCGACAAGAGATATGTCATCAGAGTAAGGAACGCCGATTTCGGGTTCTATTAGTAACGTCATAAATTGTATGCAGACTCAGGGGTCGTTGGCGGGAATATACACAAAAAATTTTTATAGGTACAGGGACTTAAATTTTTGGGGTGGGGGGTGTTCCTGTGTATAGGTATTTAGGGAACGGCCTCAAAAAAGTGCTCCATTTTCGTAGAAATACGATTTATTTGAGTAAATTAGTAATACATAGGCAGTGCGGAGTCACAAGTCGTGCGCGGGGTCATAGGGGGGCGGTGCCCTTTTTTGTGTAGGAATCCTACACTGATCTGCTGGCCTAGGAAAAAACTTGCCTGTAACACGTTATAGCGTAGTATTTGTTTGGTCGGTTATCCGACGTAACTTAAACAAAACAGGAGACACAACGTGTCAAACGAAAAGAAAGTAATTGATCTCAAGCCAACAACATTCGACGCGATCTATGAGCGCACTACTAGTTACTTTGAATCGGACTATGCGAAGCGCGATCACCTCGCCTATTTGCTAGGCATGGCATGGTCTGAAAAGTCTATGCGATACGTGCGAGCGGATCACTCGCCAATGATCCGAGTCGAGGATTTGGCCGCGAAAACGGCGAATCCGCAAAAATACGAGGCGCTGCGCCTTGGCTATATCAACGCGAATAGCAACCGGCTTGGCAATACCGCATTCGCGGATTTGTCCTTGCGCGAGATTTCGGCAATGACTCGCGACGACGTTAAGGAGCACAAATCAATTCTGGCCGACGGCAACAAGAAACCGCAGACAAAGGCGCAAATTGCTAGAGTTAAACGGTTTACCGATGCCCAAGCCAGCGCACGCAATAAGATCAGTTCTGGCATGGCGGATATGCGCGATACCGCAAACGTGATACTTGCCAAGCCATCACGCAAATCGGAATCGGCGAAATCCAAAGCGCCTACGCTCCCGCAGCCAGACACCGCGTCGGGTACTGATAGCACCACCCGCAACGTCGTTGACGTTGAGATCGAATCGGGTACGGCGACGGAAGCTAAAAGCGTATTGCCGCCAGCGATCCGTGATCCGCGACTACTCACAATGCTTAACGCGGTTTCGCAATACGATCTGGAAAAACAGGCGCGATTTACCGAGGTGCTGATTCAAGCAATGGAAGCCTTCAAAGAGTAACCAACCCACCAACCACACGGCCCCGCTTCGGCGGGGCTTTTTTTTGTTTCTACGAAACCAGTTCCTAGATTAGATGTGCGCCTGAGCACAGAGCAGCGGTGCACAGCACACGTTGCGTGTAGGATTCCTACACAAAACCGGAAACCAGTTCCTAGATTAGAGGTGCGGGTAATGTTCGATTCTAATGTTCCGTAATGTTCGGTAATGTTCGCGTAATGTTCGTTTTTTTAAGGGCAAAAACGTACATTAGTTTGGTGGTATTTGAGGGTATCTGAAAGTATCTGAGGTTTCCCCAGCATAGGATAAGACCTATATATATGTAATGTTCGTTTTTTCTATATATATATATATACGGGGAGATTTTTACTGCTAAAAATAGAGGGAAAAAGAGAATGTTCGCTTCTCTTTTGCGATCTCCAACACCCATTCAATTCTGTAAAAAAGCGAACATTAGAACATTACTTACTTTTCAAGGACTTACAAACCTACGCGAACGAACATTAACGTACATTACCGTACATTACGCTCCCCACCACCAAACACCACCAGCTACCACTACACGCTTGACATAACACGTTATATGTGAGATACTATATCTGTCGGTTGGGAGACCCACACCGACACCAACTTTGTGTAGGAATCCTACACACAACACTAAACAAAACGGAGACAGCAATGTCAGATTACAACGACGGTACAGGCCGGTGGCACAGCGCGTACATGGCGAGCACAAAGAGTATGGATAATGATTCCCTACGTTATGTCATTGAGGATTGCCGCGCAGCGATGGCCGCAATGCCAGACAACCCCAAGTGCGGACAATATGCGGACGAGGTGCATTACTGCACGATGGAGTTACACCGCCGCGCTAAGAAAGTTAGAGATCGACAGTTACGCGAGGTTATGCGCGGTGTCGGGTTCCAAGCATTTCATGGAGAGACCAATGCGTAAGTTATTTTTAGTCTTGTTCTCATTACTCAAGTTCTTGACCTTTAGTTTGGCTGGTGCAGTTCTAATTACTGGCGGCACCTACACAACGTGGAGCTATTACGCTTCGGACTTACCGACTCACTGGGTGTTCAGTTTCTGTGGCCCACTAATGGTCGTTGCCGGTATCGGAATGATTACAACCATGACCGTAATTCTTAATGAGGATATTCGTAATGCGTAAGATAGAGAAAGAAGTTATAGGTGCGTTTGTCGATGGCAAGACCAAGACGATGGGCAACACCGCATCCACACCCAACCCACACACTCACGACCTCGACTTGCTACTACACGGCAACCGCATTGCCACTATGTCGAATCGGGATGGTGTTAAGAAGTTATGGGTAAGTAATGCTGGTTGGTCGTCGCGCACCACACAGTCACGGCTCAACGCGCTGTTCAGTCTGTTAAACATGCCAGACCGTGTGTACATAAAAGGTGGCGTTCAGTACCTAGATTCTTCGCGCCATAACACCATCAACCTGTCGGCACTACGCAAGAGCGCGGTGCTTGTATCAGTTCAGTAAACCAAAACCGTGTAGGAATCCTACACAAAACACTAAGCAAAAACGGAGGTTCCTATGGAACAAGTAAACAACATCCAGCAACTGGCAGCAGTGCCAACCATCGACCCGCAAGGTATCGCTTCTAGTGCGGTCAAGATCAAGCTAAGTATCGGTGAGTTCCGCACCACCAAGAAAGACAGGCACGCAGCGGCTCAAGTCGCACGCGCTAACGGTGCCAAGGTATCGGCGCTCACTGCTAAGAAGGACATACTTGCCGACTGTATTGAGTACCACAACCTAAAGAACTGGATTGCAGCGGTGCCACGTAAGGACTTTGTAGCGGCTACGGCACCTTGGGAGGATGGCGGCTGGCGGCTCGTTACCACATTACGTCTTCTGAACAAGCTGCTACCCATGCTGGGTGACTATGAGAACGAGTACAACAGGCTGCTCAACATATTCATTGAGTCATATGACTTCGCGGTATCTGAGCACCTGTCCACGCTGGGCGGTATGTATGACCGCACGCTGTACCCGTCCAAGGAAGTGGTACGTTCCAAGTACCGCTGGGAAGTAATCACCGCGCCGATTCCACAGGCTAGCCACTACGTGCTGGATCTTGAGAGCGAGGCACAGGATGCACTCAAGCAACAGTTCCAGCAGCACTTCGACCACACAATACAAGCAGCGGTTGGTGATGTGTGGAACAGGTTACGTGACAACCTGACTGTACTGGTGCGGCAGCTTGCACCCAAGGATGAGGTCGATGCACAGGGCAACCAGAAGTACGGCAGGATGCACAGCAGCGTGTTCGACACGGCCAAGGATCTAATCAATCTTATGCGCGACTTCAACCTGACCAACGACACGCAGATGATTGCAGTGGCTGACCAGCTAGAGAGTGCGCTCTATGGCATGAACACCGAGATCATCAAGAACAGCGAGAACCTACGGGTTCAAAAGCACACCGAACTTCAAGGAATCTTAGCTGGCCTACCATCACTTGATGTGTAAG
>Ga0208159_1000946_pt1 | contig 11233 bp, 8 predicted proteins | sample 9_EtaG_FD_184082 | JGI IMG/M metagenome (GOLD analysis project Ga0208159, IMG submission 184082) | Marine viral communities from the Subarctic Pacific Ocean - 9_ETSP_OMZ_AT15188 metaG (SPAdes) (version 2) | ecosystem: Environmental > Aquatic > Marine > Oceanic | place: Pacific Ocean | collected... | reverse complement strand
GGCCAGCCAGTCCAGCCGCTCAAGGCTGAACCGGGCCGCATGAAACAGAAGGTCTGCAGGCGTGGTCATGCAGGACAGCATGAGGGCCTGGGCTGTCAGACGGATTGGGGGAGACTCTATTCCCTCCCCGTATCTCCGGCGCAGGCCGGAGTCTCTCGCGGATGAAGGCGCGGAGCCGCCGCACGAGGCCCCGGGTCAAGCCCGGGGACACGGAGTGGGGCGAGTCAGTCGCCCTTCTTTTCAGGGAGGTTGTCGTGGCTCGTCGAGGCGAGGTCTTCGAGTTCGGACTCGCTCATCGAATCGTACATCTCTTTCGACGCACCTTGCAGGTCGCTGACCTTGGTGTCGCCGCGCTTGGCGGACAAGGCCGCACCGGCGGCCTTTTGCTGGGCTTCGGACTGGGCAGGCATTTGGGACTCCTTCTCGCTCGGGGTTTGCGGAAGGAACGGATTATCGGGTCAACAAGTTCCCAAAATTCCGTCTCTCCGGCGAACGCCGGAGTCTCTTGCGGCTGAGGACGCGGAGGAGCCGCACGAGACCCCGGATCAAGTCCGGGGAGGCGGCGTGCAGAACACGCTAAATTCAGCTACCTCTATGTGATCCGTTCAATGGTTAACTTTCATAGCCTAACAACATTGGAGACATAAAACTGATTAAGCCTGCGGCTTGACCACCAATTTCGACTAGTCCAGCAATCTTTAAGAGTCCATCGGTGCAGTCCTGCAACAAATCCTTCGCTTTTTGCGAACGACTGTTGTCTTTAAGAGAAAGCTCAAGCCTTCCTACGGCGCAAAGAACATCATCTTGGAAAGACGAAACATCACCTTTCTTTGCTTTAGATGTGGCGCGTCTAACGAGCTCCAAGCATGAAGAAACTAGCGATCTTTCATCGTCAGGCAAACTTTCTGTATTAGCTATCTGAGTAGCAAGACGATCAATAACTTCCTCCACTTGCTGAAGATCAATTTCAGCCTTTACCGACTCGCAGTAAATTCGATCAATCATACTCAGAGTCATGAGCATGTACTTTATATTGGTGCGCGAATCTAGAATTGACCGTTGGGCTGGCTTCATCAGTCTCGATATACTGAGAATACTTGAAACGTCAGAAAGAAGTACTTCGCACAAATTTTTATCATGTCCCGGCAGCATTCGCAGTGCGACATCTTTTTCCAACTGCTGAATGGTTGAAAAGATTTGTTTCAATTCGCTGTGTGGCTCTGCCTCTTCATCTGGCAACGCAGATCTTAAGAAGTCCAAGAATGTTTGCGTGTTCGAATTGGCGTTTTTGTCTCTAATGTGCTCGAGCAAAATTCGAATTCTTTGTGGCGGTGTCATTCCCCTAAACATCCACCTCGGCTTCCAGCGCGAATTCTTCAATGAACTCGCGCCTTGGTTCCACGACGTCGCCCATCAGTTTGGTGAACATTTCGTCGGCTTCTTCCATATGGTCGACCTTGACCTGGAGGAGGGTGCGGGCGTTGGAGTCGAGCGTGGTTTCCCAGAGCTGGTCAGCGTTCATTTCGCCCAGGCCCTTATAGCGCTGGATCTTGATGCCGTCGCGGCCGGAGTCGAGTACGGCCTGGAACAGGGCGCATGGTCCGTGGACGGTAATGTCTCCGCCTTTTTCGCGGCGCAGGACGAGCGGCTCTTCGTACAGGTCTTTCAGCGTCGCCGCGCGCTCGGCCAGGCGGATCGCGTCCTGGCTGGCCAGCAGGGGCGCAGGCAGGATGGCATTCTCTTCAACGCCGCGCACGGTGCGCTGCAGGACCAGCGCGCCTTCGGCAAACCGGCCAGCCCAATTGTCTTCGCCTTCTTCGGCAAAGCGGTTGAGGCGTTCGGCGGTCTTCTCGGCTTCGGCGTCGCCGGCACCCGCGGCCATTGCGCCCGCCATGGCAGCCTGTTCCAGCAGGTCAGCCGGGGCGCGCAGGGCGAGCCGGGCAAGGTTTGCCTTGAAGTTCGAAGCCGCGCGGACGCGGTCGCGCAGGTCTTCGCCCGCAATCTGGGTGCCGTCCGGCAGGATCAGGGCTTCGCCGCTCGTGCCTTCGTCGATCAGGTAGGAATCCAGCTCGGCATCATCCTTGAGATAGCGTTCCGAACGGCCGCGCGTCACCTTGTAGAGCGGTGGCTGGGCGATGTAGAGATAGCCCTTCTCGATCAGCTCCGGCATCTGACGATAGAAGAAGGTCAGCAGCAGGGTGCGGATGTGCGCGCCGTCGACATCAGCATCGGTCATGATGATGATCTTGTGATAGCGCAGTTTCTCGATGTTGAACTCATCCCGGCCAATGCCCGCGCCGAGCGCCATGATCAGCGTACCGACCTGGTCAGATGACAGCATCTTGTCAAAGCGGGCGCGTTCCACGTTCAGGATCTTGCCGCGCAGGGGCAGGATGGCCTGGGTCTTGCGGTCGCGCGCCTGCTTGGCGGAGCCGCCAGCCGAATCCCCCTCGACGAGGAACAGTTCCGTGCCGTCCGGCCCCTTGTTGGAGCAATCCGCCAGCTTGCCCGGCAGGCGAAGCTTCTTGGTGGCCGATTTGCGGCTGATATCCTTGGCCTTGCGGCGGCGCTGGCGTTCTTCCGCGCGCTCAACCGCCCAGCCGAGCAGTTTGTCGGCTTCTTTCGGGCTACCGGCCAGCCAATGGTCAAACCGGTCGCGCACGGAGTTTTCCACCAGGCGGAACGCGGCCGTCGTCGACAGCTTGTCCTTGGTCTGACCGACAAATTCCGGACCCTTGATGAAAACAGACAAGAGCAAGCCGGAATGGCCCATGATATCTTCGGCGGTGATTTCGGAGGCTTTCTTGTTTCCGGTCAGTTCCCCGAAATTGCGTAGCCCTTTTGTGATGGCTGAGCGGAAGCCCGCTTCGTGCGTACCACCATCCGGGGTCGGAATAGTGTTGCAATAGGAGCGTGAAAATCCGTCCGCCTCGCCAAAGCCGGCGCGCGTCCAGGCAATGGCCCACTCGACCTTGCCTTCGCCGCCTTGATCAACGAGACCGGTAAAGGCTGCATCGGTGATGGTCGCCTTGTCCTTGAAGACTTCATCCAGCTGGTCTGCCAATCCGTTCGGATAGGAGAGCGTGGCTTCGGCAGGAACCTTGGAATCTTCTGGCAGCAGGGAAGGATCACAGCTCCAGCGTACTTCAACGCCTCGATAGAGATAGGCTTTTGATCGCGCCATCTGAAACAGGCGGGCCGGGCGGAAACGCATCTTTTCGCCGAAGATCTGGAAGTCCGGCTTGAACTTCACCACGGTCCCCCGGCGATTTGGCGCCGTGCCGACTTTTTTCAACTTGTCCTGCGGAATGCCGCGCGAGAAGGTCTGCCGGTACAGGATCTTGTCGCGTGCGACTTCAACTTCGACCAGTTCCGACAGCGCATTGACGACCGAAATGCCGACGCCGTGCAGGCCGCCGGCGGTCTCATAGGCCTTGTCGGAGAACTTGCCGCCCGCATGCAGTGTGGTCATGATGACTTCCAGCGCGGACTTTTTCGGGAATTTCGGGTGTGGATCAACCGGAATGCCGCGGCCATTGTCGCTCACCGCCAGGAAGCCATCGGCGTCGAGCTTGATCTCGATCCGGCTGGCATGCCCGGCCACCGCTTCATCCATGGAGTTGTCCAGCACCTCGGCAAAGAGGTGATGATAGGCGCGCTCATCCGTGCCGCCAATATACATGCCGGGGCGTTTGCGGACAGGTTCAAGGCCTTCGAGGACCTCGATATCCTTGGCGGAATAGCCGGTACTTTCTGTACTCATTTGGTCAAACAGCTTTGCTTGCTTGGCGGCTGCCATATGATGTCTCCGATAAGGGCGGGCGACTCAGTGTCGATATGGGAGAACATAAGATGACAGCCTCGATTAATACGGCGTTAACCCTGGAGAGCGGGCTTACATTCCCCAATCGGCTTGTGAAGGCGGCAATGACAGAGGGACTCGCTGATCCTCGCAACCGGGTAACTGAAAGCCATCTGACATTGTATCGCCGCTGGGCGGAAGGCGGCATAGGCGGGATGATCACAGGAAATGTCCAGATTGACCGCAATCATCTCGAACGTGCGGGAAATGTGGTCATAGACGGCAAGCCGTCAAATGAAGAGATGGATATGTTCTCGCGCTGGGCCGACGTTGGCAAATCTCATGGCGCCGCAATGATCATGCAGGTCAGCCATGCCGGACGCCAAACGCCAAAACTGATCAATCCGAGCCCCGCTGCGCCAAGTCCGGTCGCGCTGGGCTTGCTGGGCGGCCAGTTCGGTCAGCCCCGCGCGATGACTTTGGACGAGATCAAAGCCGTGATCGAAGGCTTCGGCCGGGCCGCCAGCGTTGCAAAGCAGGCGGGCTTTGACGGTGTTCAGGTTCATGGCGCGCATGGCTATTTACTTTCTTCGTTCCTGTCGCCGCTGGCGAACCAGCGCCAGGATGACTATGGCGGGCCGCTGGAAAACCGCGCGCGCCTCCTCGCCGAATGCGTCAGGGAATCGCGCGTTGCGGCAGGGCCGGGGTTTTCGGTTTCGGTAAAGCTCAATTCCGCAGACTTTCAGAAAGGCGGGTTCAGTTTTGAAGATTGTCTCGGCGTGATCGACATTCTGAACGAGCTTGGCGTCGACTTTGTCGAGATATCCGGGGGCAACTATGAACAGCCCCGCATGATGGACAGCGAAGGCCTGGAGCCGGTTTTTGAGCAGAATGTCCGTGAATCCACGCGCGAACGGGAGGCCTACTTCCTGAAATATGCCAAAGCAGTGCAGGCGCGCAGCCAGTTGCCACTCATGGTGACAGGCGGATTTCGCACGACCGAGGCCATGAATTCGGCGCTTGCGGAAGGGGAGGCCGACCTGATCGGTCTTGGCCGGCCGCTCTGTGTCGAGCCGGACACGCCGAAACAGCTCTTGTCCGGAGAGGTCGCTGCCGCCGCGCAATGGGAGAAAACATTGCGCCTCGGGCCGGGATGGCTGGGGCCGAATTCTCCCATCAAACTGGTGAAGGCGCTGAACGGTTTTGGCGTTATCGGCTGGTATTATGAACAGTTGCGCAGGCTTGGCGCCGGCGAGGCCCCGGATACGGGATTGGGCGTGCTTTCTGCCTTCCTGGCCAATCAGAAAAATGAAAGCCGCACCGAAAAGGCCAGAAAAGCCGCAATGCCCTGATAGGAGACGGTTTCCACAGAAGAGGGAATTTCCTGAGCATCCGGTGGCTTGAACCGGCCTGCATCGCCCTCCACATCTGGTGAAACGCCCGACTCCTGCCATCATCGGCAGGTAGGGTTTCCTGAGCTGCCGCCCAGTCGGGGCTCAATTTGAAGAAGGAGGCATTGTAGATGCCAGGTATAAAGAACCTTCCGGTGTTGCCGCTTCGGGACATCGTTGTGTTTCCAGACATGGTCGCGCCCCTGTTTGTTGGGCGGGACAAGTCTGTACGGGCCCTCGAAATGATCGAAGAGGCCGACAATGAAATCATGCTGGTCGCCCAGCGCGACGCGGCCATAGACGACCCGGGCTCAGATGATGTCCACGAGGTCGGCACGATTGCCACCATTTTGCAGCTGCTCAAGCTGCCTGACGGTACGGTGAAAGTGCTGGTCGAAGGCAAGACGCGTGCGCGTCTGAACCAGCTGCACGACCGCGGCGAATATTTTGAAGCTGAAGTCGAAGCCTATGACGAGGCCCAAGGCACCGATGATGACGTGCAGGCACTCATGCGTGCCGTGCAGGAGCAGTTTGAAAATTACGTCAAGCTGAACCGCAAGATCCCGCCGGAATCCGTCACCACGATTGCTGCGCTGACCGAGCCTGGTCGTCTGGCCGATGCGGTGGCGTCGAACCTGTCTGTCAAACTCTCCGAAAAGCAGGAATTGCTCGAACTTCCCGATGCGAAAGATCGCCTCGAGAAGGTCTTCGCCCTCATGGAAGGCGAAATGGGCATGTTGCAGATGGAGCGGAAGATCAAGAACCGCGTCAAGCGGCAGATGGAGAAGACCCAGCGCGAATATTACCTGAACGAGCAGATGAAAGCGATTCAGCGCGAGTTGGGCGAGCAGGGCGGCGATGGCGCTGAGCGCGACGAGCTGGCCGACCTTGAGCAGAAGATTGCGGATGCCCCGCTGTCTGAAGAGGCGCGCCTGAAGGCCGAAGCCGAGATCAAGAAGCTGCGTCAGATGTCGCCAATGTCTGCGGAATCGACTGTCGTGCGGAATTATCTCGACTGGCTGCTGGCCCTGCCTTGGGGCACGCGCAAGGAAATCGAGACCAATCTCGCCAAGGCCGAGAAGCAACTTGATGACGATCATTATGGTCTCGACAAGGTGAAAGAGCGGATCCTGGAATATCTCGCCGTGCAGAAACGCACCGGCAAGATGAAAGGACCGATACTCTGCCTCGTGGGCCCTCCGGGCGTCGGCAAGACTTCGCTTGGCCGCTCCATCGCTGAAGCCACGGGACGCGACTTCGTGCGCGTGTCGCTGGGCGGCGTGCGGGACGAAAGCGAAATTCGTGGCCACCGCCGGACCTATATCGGCTCCATGCCGGGCCGGGTGATCCAGTCGCTGAAGAAGACCAAGACGGGCAATCCGCTCTTCCTGCTGGATGAGATCGACAAGATGGGCATGGACCATCGCGGCGATCCGGCATCTGCCTTGCTGGAAGTGCTGGACCCTGAGCAGAACTCGACGTTCAACGATCACTATCTGGAAGTCGATTACGATCTTTCTGACGTGATGTTCGTGACGACGGCGAACTCGCTCAACATGCCCCAGCCGCTTCTTGACCGGATGGAGATCATCCGCATCGCAGGCTATACCGAGGACGAGAAGGTGGAGATCACCAAACGTCACCTCATCCCGCAGGTCCGTGAAGATCACGGCCTGAAGGAAGGAGAGTGGATTGTGGCAGATGAGGCCATTCGCGACCTTGTTCGGTACTACACCCGCGAAGCCGGTGTGCGGAGCCTGAAGCGCGAAATTGCACGGCTGGCCCGCAAGACGGTCCGCATCCTGTCTGACAAAGAGGGCGAAACCCTGACGGTGACGTCGGAGAACCTTCCCGAATTCGCAGGCGTGCGGAAATTCCGCTACGGTCTCGCCGACGAGACCGACCAGCTTGGTGCGGTGACAGGCCTTGCCTGGACCGAGACCGGCGGTGACCTGCTCACCATCGAGGCGGTCAAGATGCCCGGTCGCGGCAATATGAAGGTCACGGGCAACCTCCGCGACGTCATGAAAGAGTCGATCCAGGCGGCCAGCTCGCTGGTCCGGTCCCGGTCTGTCATGCTCGGCATCAAGCCGACCGTGTTCAACACGACCGACATCCACGTGCACGTGCCCGATGGCGCGACGCCAAAGGATGGCCCGTCCGCGGGTGTTGCCATGACAACGGCGATTGTCTCGCTGCTGACCGGCAACCCGGTTGACCGGGAAGTGGCCATGACGGGCGAGATCAGCCTGCGGGGACGCGTCCTGCCGATTGGTGGCCTGAAAGAGAAACTGCTCGCAGCTCTGCGCGGCGGCATCAAGACGGTGCTGATCCCGGAAGAGAACGAGAAGGATCTCGAGGACATTCCGGAGAATGTGAAGACCGGCCTGAAGATTGTACCCGTTTCGGACATCAATGAAGTGCTGGCCATCGCGCTGACGCGGCCCTTGTCGCCGATAGAGTGGTCAGAAGCAGATGAAGCCGCATTGCAGGCCTCATTGTCCGGTCAGCCGGGTAATCAGGCGACCGATCCGGCCCGTCCTCACTAGGCTGAATTGAGACTTATGACAGGCGGCCGTTCAAACACTGAACGGCCGTCTTGCTTTTTCTCTCAACCCCGTGCATTTGAGCGGGATTGGGGCGGTTAGCTCAGTTGGTAGAGCATCTCGTTTACACCGAGAGGGTCAGCGGTTCGAGCCCGTTACCGCCCACCATAAAAACAAGGCACTAGCCTGTGGAAAAAAGAACATCAGAGAACAGTTTACAGCATAGTTTACAGGTTCTGTTCTTGTTCCGTCCTTAAAACGTGGCGCTCGTTCGCCCAGAACGGTCGCGCCGAACGTGTGTGTGCGCCTGATTTTTTATGCATGTCTTGGGTGTCCAGTCGAACAGATCGGTGAGGACTTTATCAGCGAAGCGATCCCGGCTTAGCCGATGCTGGATTACTTCGCGTCTTGCCGTCCACCACCGTCGGACACCCGCATGAACAGGGCGAGAAGCGGTTCGTTGATATAGTAATTGTTCCGGCCGGCCTGATGCTTGGTCACGAAACCCGCTTCGGCTAGTTGGTCGAGATACTTGGTGGCGGTCGGTCGGCTGACATGCAGGTCGTGCATCACATAATCGATGCGCGTGTAAGGGTGGCGGAAGAGGTTGTTCAACAAGTCCTGACTGTAGATCTTGCCGAGCTCTGCTCGCATCCGTTTCTTGTAGTCCGCCATCTGGGCGCGCAAGCCTTCGATCAGCTGTAGGGTCGTCTGAGATGTCTCTGCCACCGCTTCCAGAATGTAGAGTACCCAATCTTCCCAAGCGCCGTCATCTCGCACGGCCTGCAGCAATCGATAATAGTCGTTTTTCGTACCTGTGATGTGACGGCTGAGATAGAGAATGGGAATGTCGAGCAGGCCCGTGCGCGTCAGATAAAGTACATTGAGGATACGCCCGATGCGGCCATTGCCGTCCGGGAACGGGTGGATGCTCTCAAATTGATGGTGAATGATCGCCATTTTGATGAGCGGGTCCAGATCGCAGGCGTCATCATCATTGATGAAGACTTCGAGCCCAGCCATAAGGGTTTCAATCTCACGCGGGCCCTGTGGTGGCACATAGACGGTTTCGCCCGTGCGATCGTTCTTCAGCTCTGTTCCGGCCTGCGTTCGGAAGCCATCGTCTCGCCCCTTCAACAAACGAAACATGTCGATGATGATGCGGTTAGTGATCAATCCCTGCGTCTTGCGTAGCTGGTCAAATCCAAGCCTCAGGGCGTCACGATAGAGTGCGACCTCTTTTGCTGCGGCTGAGCCAGGCCCTTCGGGAAACAAGTCTGCCTGGAACAGTTCGTCCTGAGTGGTGACGATGTTTTCAATTTCAGAACTTGCCTTGGCCTCCTGCAAGGCCAGCGTGTCGATCAAGATACCCTGATTGGGGATGGCTTTGGCTGCGCCCTTCAATTCCGCCAGTGCCCTGTTGGCGCGCGCAAGTGCCTTCAGCACCGGTACCGTCTCTATCTCGACGGGTGGCGGAAGATCGGGCAATTTGTACGAGGAATCTGGTGATTTCGACATGATATGTCAAAGAAACGCAATTTTCTTTACATGTCCAGCTAACGTGTAAAGAAAATCACCAAATTGGTGTAAATCAACACCAAGCGATCTCTGACCTATGCAGGCGGCATCCTTTACGAGACTTGGCTCCTAGATCGAAGTCGTCATCGCTTCAATGACAGCTGCATCTGACACGTAAATCCGCTTCATTTTCGCGAGTGTACCCGGCGTCCAGCCGAACAAATCGGTCAGAACCTGATCTGATATCAGAGTCGGGTAGAGGTGCTGAAGAATAATCATATTCGTCGCGCATGTCTTGCGCATGTCGTGGATGGTTGGCCCATCGTTTTCCGGGCCAAGTCCCATACGGCTGCGATGGCGATCAAAGCTCGTGCCGAACCCTTCTGCCGTCCAAGGCTTGCCCTTACTGGAGAAAAGAATCGTGAGGGGGGCCGTCGCGAGTTTGGCGCGCGCCGCATCGATTTCATCAAGCAACGACCGAAGCGGAGGCGTGATGGGGATAAGTGCAGTGTTGCGACCACGACTCTTGCCCGTGGGAATGATCAGATGCTGCTTCGTGATCGCCGAAAGTGGCAAGCGGGTAAGGTCTTCACGGCGAAGTCCGGTGTGAAGAGCCAGTTTGAACGCCCAGGCCAAATGCGCCGACGCGGTCTTGAGAAACTTTGCCTGCTCTTCCAGAGACCAAATACGCGCTTCCGTCGGCCGTTCATAAAGCGGTTCGATGCCATGCGCTCGGTTCCAGTCCAGCCGCCCGTCCTTTTTGCACCAAGTCAGGAAGGCCGACAGAGCCAGGACGGCCTCATCAGCAGCGCTCGGAGAGTGACCCCAAACACGATCGCGGTGGGAGGTGATAAACTTGATAATGCGTCTGCTATCGAAAACCGAAAGGGGTGCGTTCGCGGCTTGCTGGCCCGCCTTCAGGGGCATTTCCAACCACTTGTCGAGATATTTGATCCTTGCCGTTTGCCCTTTTGGCTTCATCTTTCTGAATGCGGGAGACTTCTTCCGATAAAGCATGACCGCCATGGCGAGCGAATCTGCGACTGGCGCTCTTTCATCCTCCATCACCTCTGAATAGGCTTGGATGAATTCTGGAGGCAGTCGCTTGCCAGGCCCATCCAACCTGGATCCTTCAATCGTCCAGAATTTTGGACCGCCGCGAAACGCGTAATAGTAGTATCGTGTCTGGCCCGTCGCGAGCTTCTTCGCAATTACATGAAGACCTTTGATGGACATGGTCAGCTCCCTAGCCATTTCGCCTCCGAATCAGTTTCGAGTCTGAGAGAGGCCTTGTCCAGAAGGGTAATTTCGCCGTCAGGCATGAGCCGGACGCCGCATACGTCAAATCCTGTATCTTTCGCTGCAGCGATCAGCGTTTTGAGACGGCGCTTGATTTCACAGGTTTTTAGATGCGGAGGTATCTGCGTTCGGGCCATTGCTCGACATCACCGGTAGGTTTGAGTCTTCATGGCCTTACGAAAGCCAGGATCGCTCGAAAGGAAAGCTTCAAGCATCAGAGGAACCAGCATAGCCACCGATGCCTCAGCTCCGTAGGTTGCAGCATGGATTCGAGAATACGCTTCGAGATCCGCCGCCAGCGGCGGATCGACAAGCACCATCAGTTTCTGCGGTGTCCGGTCCGGAAGCGGCCCGATCTTCAAACTGACTTTACTCATGGCTGCTTGCCTCCTTGATAGGGTTTCAGAACAATGTCCTTGTTGACCAGCACGCCGAGGCGCCAGCCTGGCCGAATCGTGATCGAGGGCTGGACGTCGAGGTTACGTCGCACAATTTCCTGACCGGCCTCATTGGCCCCGGTCTGCGCCGAGCGGCGGAGCGCCCGGGCAATATCGCCCTCGTCATCGCTCGCAAGTTCGGAGCCGACGCCGAGCAGGGTCGAGAGCGCGACGCCCTGCAGCAGCTTCCAGGAGTGATAGTCGACCTTGTCTTCGAGGCCCGCATAGCCGCGCGCGTCG
>Ga0208159_1000945_pt1 | contig 11235 bp, 10 predicted proteins | sample 9_EtaG_FD_184082 | JGI IMG/M metagenome (GOLD analysis project Ga0208159, IMG submission 184082) | Marine viral communities from the Subarctic Pacific Ocean - 9_ETSP_OMZ_AT15188 metaG (SPAdes) (version 2) | ecosystem: Environmental > Aquatic > Marine > Oceanic | place: Pacific Ocean | collected... | reverse complement strand
TATAACAATTATCTTGAGAGTCTTCTTCTTCGTCTGCGAGTCCGTACCAATTCCAACGTCCGTCCTCGATAACGTCTTTTAATTTCTCTTTCATTAATCTGATTTATGTGATGCTCCAAAGTAAAAGCTAATTACTGCTGAAGCTAGTCCACCTAGATATCCTAGTACTAGGTTTATCAAGGCTTCTGAATTCTGTTCTGGTGGTTGAAGAGTTACTAAGAATATATAACCCATGAAGCCACCAACTACGGATACACCTACGATTCTAGCTGTCCAGTCTTTACTAAAAGCTTTTCTAGCATCTTGTGTATCTCCTACTTCTAACTTAAATACATCAACATCGAGTTCTTTCATTTGAAGTTCAAACTCTTGTTCAGCTTTTTTAAGTTCAAGCATTTGTTCTGGTGTAGCTTCTTGTATAGCTTTCTCAATAGCCTTTGGTGTATTAGGTACACCTAAAACATCGGCTATCATATTAGCTGCCATTCCACCCATTGGTCCACCAAGAGCAGTACCTATCGTAGGAGCAACAGCACCTACTAGATTTTTTAACATATCTTTCATGCTTCTTCGTCCTTATATATAACTGCCATTAAGTCTTCAAACATATTACGAAAATCGTCTAGACTCATAAATGGCATGTCTTGTTTAATTTGATGTAGGCAGTATTGCCTGTAGCATCCTTCGAGTTGATCCTCTAGGTACAATATCATTATAGCGTCCTTATCTAAGTTTGTCAATAGCTGTCACAAAATCTTCAACTCTTACGGGTGTTTGTTCTTTCCATTTGGATTGACCATCTTTACCAGATCCTGTAGATACTTGCTTAATAGCTTCATCGTAGTCTTTCTTCTTTAGAGCTTTATAGGCTGACGGAAACTTATCCATCCACCGTGTACCTAATTGAAAATTTACAGAGCCTAATGCTACAATAAATTCAGGATCACAGATACCTAAGTCTTGCATCTGTTGAGCTGAAGCTTCCCATGCTTTTTTAGCGTCTTCTTCTAGCCACTGATCTCTAACGTCTTTGTCTACGTATTGATCAACATAGTATAAGCTACATTCATCCTTTGTAAGTAAATGTCCAACACCACATGTCAGTTTACCTAATGTATCTAGATAAACATACTCTACGTTGCCCTCTCTAAGTTCGAGGTGCTCTAAAAATTTATGATACATTTCGTTTATAAATATCTGTATACGGTCTATTTGTAAAAGGATTTATTCTTTCTTTAGAATCAGTAGTTGCTTTTTCTACATTTACTTCTTGTTCAAAAACATTAGGAACTTCAATAGGATTTTTAGTACCTGCTGCAAAACCTTTACGTTTCTCTTCTATTTCTTCCATAGATGTCTGATCTTCAAGTAGTTCTACTCCTAACGTACCTACTTTTTTCCTATCAAAATCAATGATTGGCATTGATAAATACATATAATGATACTTACCAATTTCAGCTTCTAATACATTTCTTGGAATATCTGTAATGCTTTTAGATTCGTAAGCATCGAATCTTTCTTCAGAAGGTTCAAAAGGTTTAAATTTATTTAATCGTATAAACTGAAGATCAGATGAACTTACGCCTGACTTTTTTAACGGTTGTTCTACTGCTAATGGATTTAATCCTAACGTATCTGCAGCTTCGTATGCAAGAGCTAAATCTTTCCAATCTTTGTATTTACGTTCATTAGCATCTCTGTAAGCATTTATAAAATCTGTAGAGTTTTTCGACGGTCCTGTAGATTTTCGTTTAAACTTAGTTGTTATATTAGATTCTCTAGATTTAAATTTACGAGCTTGTTGTTCTAATTGTTTATTAATATCAACTTCAGTAAAACGAATACCTGTAAAGTTAGCAAGGACTTCAGCTTTTAAATTATAGTCCCTGTCTCCGGGTCTTGCACCTGTAATTATATTTAACAAATCGTCTTCTTCTCCAGTCGTAGCTTTTAAAAGTTTAGGAATAGACGCTGCTGATCCCGGAACAAATGTTTGAAGTAAGTGTAGAACAACTGTACTAGCGTTTTCACCGAACTCTTCTAAACTATTAGGCTCAGGATTCCAATTAGGAATCATATATCCTTCTGCAGTTTTTCCCTGTCGAAATGCTATATCTACTACTCTTTCTGTAAGTAACGATTCAGAATAAAAAGGTCTAAGCATTTCAGCTACAGCAGTTCCCGTAGCTCTAAAAAGAGCATCATTAAAATCTTCTTGAGTTCTTTGATTACTTCTATACTCATTAAATAAAGTAACAAAAGGACGTTTGACATAATCATAAGGGTCTACATAACTAAAATCATTTACGAATAATTTACCTTCATCATTTCTATAGTAAAGCATTTCAGAATTTTTTTGATACTCAAAAGGAGATAAGTATCTTAGTGCTTCAGCTTCTTCGTCTGTAACATTTGAAAAGAGTTTAGACAGTTCACTTAATCCTTTAGAACCTCCCATTCCTACAGCACTAAATCCTGCAATTCTTTGAATCCCCCTATTTCTAATTGCCGTGTTTGCAGACATGCTTTCTTTAAACGCTTGACCAGCTATATGATAGCTAGTCCTTATCATCTCAGCAGGAAACGAAAAGTAATTACCTATTGGAAGTTTTCTTAATTCTTTTATACCTGTAGGTACTAATGAATAGTTAGGAATTGTGCGTCTAATGATAGATGCAGCTTCTTCTTCTAATTGATTTATAGTTTTTGTACCGTTTTTTAATTCTGTTTTGTATGCTTTGGTTAAAGTGTCAAGCTCCTTTTCAAAATTCATAATTTTAAAAAAGTCATCCTCAGCTATGTATACTTCTTGTACTTTTTCGATAGCCTTCTTACCTTTAGCTTTTCCCTTTTCCCATCCTAGTTTAGTAGCACTTTTATCTAGCCATGCTTCAACACCTAAATCTGCCTCATTCATTAAAGCTTTAATATCTCCGAATCTTGCAGAGTTATCTACTATATCTAATCGTCTTAATTTTTGATAGTATGCTTGTCCTGCTTCATCTCCTTGATCTAGAATTTTATTTTTTAAAACTTTATAGGCTTCTTTACCTTCTGTTCCTAAAGGCATACGTCCATTAGCTAATGTAAAGAATACACCCCCTAATGTATTACGTAAATGCGTTATGTGATTAAAAACTGTTTTAGCTGCTTGTCCATATCCTTTTGCACCTAAAAACCAACGATAGCCTTCACTTTCTAAAATTTTGTTAGCGAAACCTTTACGTTGGTTAAACATAGCCGCAGTCGCATCTGTTACAAACTTACCATTTAAAATTCCTAAATTTGGGTCTTCAAGTTTAGTTCTATATTCTATACCTGTACGAGGATCAATAGTTGGTTTTTCAAATATATACCCTCCTACAACTTCTCCTTGTTTGTTTGTTTTACCTCTACCTAATTGATAAGCGTTTTCTAAAAATTCATTGTTTTCTACAAACGATGTAATTCTATTTAAACTGATCATAAGATTCGCACTCGGGTCTTTTATTTCACCTAGTAACTCTCTTATTGGTTTTGCTAAGTCTCCTTTTTTACTAAGTAAAGTTTTATTTAATCTACCAACAGTGTCGGTTCTTGCAACTAAATCTGACGCAGAAGCTCCACTTCCCGAGTCTACAATATTTTTGATTTCAGCTTTAACAATTCCTTTGAGTTGTTCGGGACTGATTTTATCAGGAGAGTACTTTTTAAAGTTTTTTCTGTAGTAATTATATAAGTACTTTTCAGCATTAGATACAATCTCGTCACTCGGTTTCCAGTTACCCTCTTCAAATAATCGATAACTTCTTCTAAACCATTGCCCCATGTTTTGTTCAATCGATTCCTTTGCGACTTTACTGATTGTTCTATTAGGCATTTCTAATAACATTTCACTATAAGAGTCTACTAAATCTCTGGCATACTCTACGTCTTTTCTTAATGCAGCAGGCAATGCTTTTAAAGCTTTCTTTTTATTCTTAGCTGTAAAAGCTGCTTGAACTAGGTCAGCTAATTGTTCTCTATTTTTAAAGCGATTTGATTTCTCTGCAATGCTTGTAATTTTTCTATCTAGTTTAGATGCTAAGTCTTCTGATCTTTGTAACCATGAAGCTTTATTAGCTTCAGTTGATCTAAACATATCAAACATTTTAGGAGTAAAGTATCCTCTACTTTTAAAAAGTTCTTTACCTCCAATTGCAAGCTTATTTAAACCTACTGTAGCAAACCATCTTTTCCATGCTTCAGGAGCAAACTGCCACTCTTTAGAGGCATCCTCTCCGATCTTACCTCTAACACCTTTTACCTTTGGAGCTTTTTCTCCTGAGTTTTTACTTGTGTCTGTCAAGACTTTTTTAAAATCTTCTACAGCTTCTGAACCTTTTCCCCTAATAGTTTTTAAAGAGTTTAATAAAGTTTCAGAATTTTTAGCTTTGTCTACAACTTTTTTACCACCATACCATGCGGCAGGTAAAGCTAAATTAAGAGCAAGACTCTCTAAAAACAAACCTGTTCTAGCTTCTAGTTCTGTATCGTTAGGATCAGCTTCTAAAAAGTCTACGATAGCAGCTAAAGCAGAATCATCATCTTGAATATTTTCACCTATCATATTAGCAAACCTAGCCTCATACGGATCGATAGACATTTGTATACCGAGTTCAGCTCCTGCTGAGTACTTTCCAAACTTCAAAGCTTTTAAAGTTTTTTCTCTTCCTTCTAATTGTTTAAGAAGTTCTGCTCCCTTTTTTGTTTTAGCTGACGCACTTGTAAGTAGTCCAACTCCTTTAGTCCCTGCAAAAATACTACCTATAACCGCAGTCAAGTCTCTTGTTACTTGTCCTCCAAAAGACTCAGGTTCAGCAACACTAATAACTTCTTTACCCCCTCTTTGTTTTGTTTCTATGTCTTCTTCACCTACAAGATTTGTTAATATAGTTTTGATAACTTCTTGTTGCTTGTCGTGAAGCTCTCCATCAAAATCATAGATGCCTGTATAATCGGCTATGCCATTTACAAGCTGTAAGGTTTCTTGACCTACATCTGATGCTGCTCCCATAAAAACACGCTCAGTAGGTTCAGAAGTAAATAAATTTAAAAGTTTTACTGGCGTACTTAAAGTTGATAAAGATTTTAAAAAACTGTCTTTTGCGGAATCTTGAAATACACTTTCTTCTTTAGAAACTTCTTCTTCTTTATTAGGAGTTATAACTGATTCTACTTTTTTTTCCTCTACTTCTAGTTCTTCACGAGTAGGTAAAGGAGTAGTTGATAGCATTGTATCTTTAAACGTGTCAAAATCTTGAGTCTCGTAATAAGACTCATGTAGATTTTGTATGATTTCATCGTCGCTTAAATCTTGTGTAAGCGTAGGGTACTTTTCCCTGTAAGATTTTAAATTTGACATATTTAATTTTTATGTGCTAGGAGGAGGTAAAACATCGTCGAGTACAGTAGGTAATTTCATATTTTTAATAACTTCTTTCACTAGCTCTCCTGATTCAATACCTAATGTTTCTATTAATTCAAGCCTGTCAGATTGGTATCTCTCATACTCTTCTTGTGCTTTTGTGGGATTATTTGGATATTTATCTTGGAAGTCTTTTAGTGTTTCTGCTCTAAGCGCAGGTTCAAACGCTTTACCAAAAGCTGTAGTTATTGCTTCAGCCACTTTAGTTTCATCTATATCAGGCTGTAAATATGGATTAGTTTTTGTGTCGGATGTTAATCCTTTTTCATTACCTTCTTCGATAACTCTAAAGAAAGCTTGCTCAGGTTCTAAAGCATATTTTTCAGGCTCTTGATCTAGTAGCTGTGTTAAGCGTGCCATCCCTTGAGCACCTAATAACTCATTCATTGCATTCATTTTTACAGCAGGTAATATCTCTTTTACTACTTCTGATTTACCTACTTCTTTTCCATCAAGTCCTGCAATAGATTTTTGCTCTGTATATCCTGTATCTTTGTTTACTGAAACTATATTGGCAGACAGAACGTATTTAGTTACTTGTTTAGGTTGTCCAGTTTCCGCATCAACTACTTCGACGACCGTTGGCTGTACACTTTGAACAATTTGATGAGTATCATATGTTCTAACCTTTTCATCTAAATTTTTTAAAGCCTCATTTAAATTACCTCCCATAGCATCCATCACTTTAGCTTGAGCTTGGAAGTTTTTAAATTTACTAAACGTCGGACGTTCAATTAGCGTTTTAAAATTTTTATCTTTTCTATCAGTTAGAGTTTCAGGCGTTTCTTTTTTAAATCTTTGTATGACAGGTCGAGATACAAATTCAAAAAGAGTAGAAGGCATCTCTGCACTTGCAATAGCTTGGTAGTTTTTATCAATATCAGTTTCTGAAATATCATAAGCTGTCTGTAAAAACTTTTTATGTTGTGAAACTCTATTAGCCACATCAGCATTTAATTCTTCATCCCAATCAGCAGAACTATAAGCAAAACCTAATCCTGCTTTATTACTGGCCGCATCGGCATATTGATCTTTTAATTTATTAAAATAAAAGTTTTCTAATGTACCACTATTTTTAATAGCTTCTTTATGATTTGTAATAAAATCTTTAGCTCTAGTTTGATTTGCTTTAAATGTGTTGAGCTGATCTTGGTTTCGTAAATTATATCTTTCTAAAGAATTTTTAAGAAGAGCTTTACCGGCTGTGGTAGCTACACCTAAACCTGTTAGTTTTTTTGCAAACCGTTCAGACTTCTTTGATTCTGCATCTTTAGCTTTTTTTAAGTTGTCACGAATCTGTCGGGCTTTAATAACCGAAGTAGATTCTGACGTAGGCTGTGTTAAATAATCTGACATAATTTTTCCTTTATCTAGCTAATAAACTTGGAGGGGCTTCTTCTTCTACAGGAGCTTCATCTCGTTCTAATAATGAAGGCATATCTACACTTTCTATTTGTTCAACAATTTCTGTAGGGATAGCTCCTTGAGGTACTTTTGTGATCTCTTTATCTTTAGCTATTTTAGCTAATCCTTTTAGTTGTTCTGATTGATAGTCGTTATCTTCATTATCGTCATCGTCTTTCTCACCTCTATAGATTGTAAAGTCTATGTTAGCTCTTTCGCATAACGCCATTAGAACATATGTAAGTGGTTCAATTAACATCATCATTAGATCTGGATTCCATTTACCTTCTCTAAATCCTACATATAATATTTGCATCACAACATCTGTTACAGGAGTACCTGTTGAAATATTTACCATAATTGGTTCAATAACATTAGACTCTAATAAATTTGTAACAGTATAATCTAATGCTTCTCTAAAGTCTACAAAATCAGGAGCACCTTCAAAAGGTCGTACTTCATCAGGATTTTGTGTTAAAGATTGACCGGGAATAGGTCTGCCTGACGAAGCGATTGTTTCTAATCCTTCTTGATTGTATTGTTCCATTGGAAATTGATTCATAGCCATTTTTAAAAGTTTCCTCCATATGTAGGTCTATTTCTACTTCCAAACATTGCAGTTTCTAAACTTTGAGCTTCTTTGTCAAACGTACTATTAATACCTTGGAACATTGCTTTAGTATCGAAAAAGCCATTCATGTTGTAAGCTTGAAGTGTATTACCATTGTTATTCTGTAAGAATAAATCAGCTCCCGCAACTACGCTCGAATCTGAAGTAGTGCTTAAATTTTCAAAATTATAACTGCTTGCAAAAGTTCTATAATCAGGAAGTTCACCTCCTAACTCTTGGTATAAACCTTCTTGTAATCTTTGTGAAACTGCTTCAAGTGAAGCGTCTTCTATTTTTTTCTGTAATAAACTAGGTGGTTCAGGTGTAGTCGGAACTTTTGGAGGTTTAACATCAGGGACTTCAATAGCAGATTTTAATCTGTCTTCTGTAGTTACTTTTTTAGGAATCCCTGTTTCTACTCCTGTTTCAACTTTTGTAGTATCTATAGTCTTAGTTGCATCTACTTTAGGCTTAACATCACCATCTCTTACAACTCCTGAGTTATCAGAAAATAACGGATTGTAAGTAGAGGTTTCAAAACCTAAAAATTCTTTTGTTGGATTTACAACTTTATTATGAAAAAACTCTCCGATCGCATCGTATCCTTTTCCTAATCCTGTAGCATCTGCAAAACTATTTACAGCTCCGCTAATTGTAGAAGTTATAGAATTATATGCATCACCAACTTTAGTTCCAACAGTATGTACTAAATTCATAGTATGTCCTAAAGCTTGTCCAATAGGGTTAGAACTGGCAATAAGATTTCCTGCTGTCTTAGACATCCATGTTCCTGCTTGTCCGATCCAACCCCCTAAAGCGTTAAAGGCATAAGGCATTAGAAACATCATTCCTAATTGACCTACCACTCCTAACTTTCCAATAGCTTTAGAAAATCCTTTGACAACTTTTTTAATTCCTTTGCCAATTTTCTTAACTGTTTTTTTAACTCCTTTCCAAACTTTACTTAGGAATCCCATATCTTTCTCCGTTAGTCTTTAAATAAATTATCTATTATTCCTTTAATACTATTTACACTATTTGTCCAATTTTCTGCAGCTCCTGCTTCATTACCAATTGCTGCTATAATTGCGGACGTTTCTCGATTAGCTTCATTATCTGCCCATTTAAAATCATAATCAGCTTGATCACGTAACTCTTGCCATAAAAACGATTGTGCTTGTTGCGTTAATCCAAAAGCATTTTGAACATTCTGTTGATTAATAGCATTTTGTGCTGCAGTATTAGCAAGATTAGACTGTCTTCTCCAACTTACATTTGATTGCTCTACAGCCTGAGCATTCGCTGCATTCCATTGTTCTCTATTAAAATCTAGTTGAGCATTTTGTTGATTGACTTGATTTACCATAGCTGCATTAGCTTTATTTAAATCTGCTTCTAGACCAACTCTACGTGCTTCGGCTGCATTAGCTTGAGAAGTATTAAACTGCTCCATAGCATTTAATTGCTGTGTATTATTCAATGCAACTTGAGTTGCTAAACTTGCCATAAACTGATTAGTTTGATTTTCACTAGCAGCATTAAACTGTCTTGCTGCATTTGTTGCTGCTTGATTAGACAACAAAGATTGCTGTTGCTGTTGGGCTGTAATCATTTGAGCTTGCTGTTTATTGGATAAGTTAGCCATATCCATTTGTAAGAAAGCTTGTGCGTTTTGTGCAGTTAATTTAGTAATAGCGTCTGCTTCTGCTAAATTTATTTGAGCTTGAATAGCTGCATTTTGTACAACAGCTTGTTGATCGTTACTAGCATTTGTTAAACTTACAGACTGTAAAAACTTACTATTAGACAAAGCTACTTGTTGGTCAGCCGAAAACTGAGCCATGTCCATATTAAAAACATTCTGAGCATTTTGCGTAGCTGTCTGTTGTCTTCTTTGAGCATTAGCTTCAGACGTTTTAAATTCAATATCTTTTTGTTGAGCTACAGAGTTTTGAATAGCTTGAGCATTGCTTTGAGCTATTGGCATAGCAGATTGTATGATAGCATTAAATAAACTATCTCTTCCAACACTAGACGCACTCAAACCTCTAGATGCTAACATTTGTTCAACTTGAGAAACAGCAGGTCTAGCCCAAGCAGGAATCTCTCCATTTTCCATGCCTTCTAATAAACCATTTATCTGAGTAGATACTAAAGCTTCTTGTGGTAACCCTTCTATAATTCCTCGTTCTTCTTCTGTAAAATCTTGTAGTCTGTCTTCTAATGCTTCAGGATCATTTCCTATTTCAGTTATTTGTTCGTCTGATAATCCTGCTCTTGATAATTGTTTTTTAGCTCTTGTAATTCTAGATAAGCTTGTACCTGCATTTAACGCTGCAGTAGCTTTAGCTTCATCACTAATTTTTCCTATAACTCTACCAGTTAAAGCACCTTCTTCAACTGTTACGTCAACACCTTCAATAGGGGCAACATCAGTAACATCTGCAGCTCGTGCAATCTCTTCTTCAGTTAATTCTGCTTTATCAGAAACTCTACCTTCAGCTCCTTCGGCTGTTGCAAATCCTGTTGTCTCGGCTTCAAACCCTGCTGCTTGAATAGGTTGTGGAGCTTCTGTAGTTGCGGCAGTACCTGTAGTAACTGTTTCAGGAGTAACGCCTTCAGCTAAAACAGCATCAGGTCGAGTTGTTTCTCCCATTTTAAAAGTTTCAGCTTGAGTGCCTGTTAAATCTACTTTTTCTAATTCAGCAACAGGTATTGTACCTTCAGGAATATTACCTGCTGCAAGGTCTTCCGCACTGGCCGCACTTCTTGCAATTCTTCGTCTACGTTCTTCTCCAAATTCTTTTTTAGGATCTGGAATAACAGGGTCTAAACCTATATCGTCATCTATAATTGGCATAGGATATATATCATCCCTAGCGATTTCTCTTTCATTTCTTAATGCTTCTCTAGCTGCATAACTCATCATTCCCCCTCCTGACGGAATTGTAGGAGCTTGAAACTTAGGAGGAATATTTTCTTGAGTTTGCGCTACAGGTTGTTGAGGGGGAGTAGGATTAACAGAACTTTGTGTTGTTTCCTCCACAGGAGACTGCTCTATAGGTTGTTGTGCTTTTACAGTATCTACAGCTTTATTCAACTGTCCTCGCAAACTATCTTCATATCTTACTTCATCACCACGTTGATAACCTACACGTCCACCTTGAGTATAGTCTTCTCTCAATCCTTTATTATACCTTTTTCTCTGTTTAGTTTTATTCTTCATTATTTAACCTCGAAAAGCTTGTCAAGTTTCTCTTCAATCTTGTCCAACGTATCAAACACTCTATTCATTCCATCTGATAGTTCTTGTTTAGTTACGTATTCTTTTGCCATCTCTTCTCTTGTTTTATTTAAAAGTATGTCAAGTCTTTTAAGCTCTGACGTGTTTGCACGAATGCTGTAGAGTATTGGAGCTACAACTAATGTTAGAAATATATTCCATAGTAAGTAGCCTGTAAGCTCCATAGTCTTTTACTTCTTTTTAAGTTTTGATTTAATTAATTCAATCCACTCAGGTTTCTTAGCAGATATTATAAAGTATGCGAACACACTTAATATTGCTATTACTATTAATGTTTCCATTAGTTACTCCTTAGTTTGCTGCTATGTAAGCTTTACCAGTTGTTACTGCACCAGTGTAAGATGATTTATCATCACTAGAACCTTTAACATCAGGGTCTGTGTATTCTAATATAAGTTCTAAGTGGTCAACATTACGTTGTACTACATCATTTATATCAGCTTGTTCCCAGTCACCTGCTACAGCATTTCC
>Ga0208159_1000938_pt1 | contig 11279 bp, 17 predicted proteins | sample 9_EtaG_FD_184082 | JGI IMG/M metagenome (GOLD analysis project Ga0208159, IMG submission 184082) | Marine viral communities from the Subarctic Pacific Ocean - 9_ETSP_OMZ_AT15188 metaG (SPAdes) (version 2) | ecosystem: Environmental > Aquatic > Marine > Oceanic | place: Pacific Ocean | collected... | reverse complement strand
ACCACCAACGTTTAGTGTGTATGCTGCTTGTCCATTAACAACCGATATTGCATCACACTTTTGAAAGTTTCCTACTACTGGTTGTTTACCTATATATGCCATTATATTTTTCTCCCATAAAGTGTTGCACTTCCTGAAAGGATATTTCCTGAAGCGTATGCAAATTTGATAGCATTAAAAACTGTACTTTCTGTACCACTACTTTTATAATAACCATTACCAAAAACATAATTATTGTCTCCATCAGAATCAAAATATACTAAATCAGCTTGCCACGAAAAAAATTGACTATCACTATTTTGATTTAGAGGGTCAAAAATATCAATATGTCCGTGCAATGCTTCGCCTGTACCATTACCATCACCATCAACTGTTAATTCAAATTTACTATTGTTAGCTGAATCATTTTGTCCAAAACCTGAATTGCCTTGTTGCATTTCTTTCATTCGATATTCGTAATCACTACCACCTTTAAAACTACTTCCATTATCATCACTTATAACCATAGTTAATCTTTTATTATCTGTAGCGGGTTTCATACCTGTAAAAACTACTCTGTAATCTCTATGTGCAGTTGTTAGATAAGTATTATTAAAAGTAATGTTTGCAGTTGCACTTGAAATGGTTGTTGTAATTAATTTTTCAAACATTCCACCACCTTTAATAAGTGAGTAGTCTATTCTTTTAAGAGTTCCAGCATCTGATACTAAAAATTCATCTGTATCAGCTGGAGCTTCTGCTAATGCTGTAGTGCCTGAAATAATATCATTATTTAATTTAGCTGCTGTTACAGAAGTAGCTGCTAATTGCGATGTGCCAACAGATGCATCTGCTGGATTAACTGTTTGTAATGCTCTGCCTAAAAATACAGCATACATAGTATCTGTGCTAGCTGTAGCTGCAGACAATGTAAGTGCAGTTCCAGTAGCTGTGTATGCTTTACCTGAACCAGGTTGTTGTCTTACGTTATTAATAAATAACGCTATTTCATTTTCATTTGTAACTGGGTGATCCAACGTGTAGGAGGTTGTAGCACTCGTTGAAAATTCCTGAGTTGCAAATGATGTAAATGTTTCTGCTGGTATTGGACCAATATACGCCATCTTACGTTATCTCCATTATCGACAGAGTTCCTGATATTTTATCCGCTACAGAACAATCTATTTTAATCTCATCCGTTGCCTCTAATACAACCTTACCACCTGATAATATCTCAAGTGACGTTCCTGCAGGAATATTTACATCCTTTACAAGAAACGAGGTTCCATTAGCAACGTTATTTGCACCGCCTCTATTGCTTGTGTCACTTACTAATTCAACCTCTGCAGTTACTGCAGTCGTGTGAATATTAGTAAGGATTAACCCAAGAACAACAGTAGTTGTACTTCCAGCGCAAGTATACATCTTATAAGGTGTGCCTGCTGAAGCTGGTTCTGCTGCGAAAGTTATTACTTTGAACGTGTTTGCCATTTATATCCTCCTACTACTTTATACCTTACCCTAACGCAATTGCAAGTGCAGTCGGGTCGTCTGAACTAAATCCTGCACTTGATAAATATGTTTTAACGTCTGTTAACGCTACCTGTTTCATCGTTCCAGCATCGTTTGTGACTAATCTATCAGCATCTACTAGTGTCGTAGAACTAGCTGATGTATCACCATCCATAATATTTAGCTCTGTAGCTGTAGATGTAACGCCATCTAAAATATTAAGTTCCGCTGCTGTAGATGTAACACCGTCTAATATATTTAATTCTGAAGCTGTAGATGTAACGCCATCTAAAATATTAAGTTCAGCTGCTGTAGATGTAACACCATCTAATATATTAAGTTCCGCTGCTGTGGATGTAACGCCATCCAATATATTTAATTCAGCAGTTGTTGAAGTTACACCATCTAATATATTTATTTCTGTTGCTGTTGCAGTAACGGCAACATCTTCATTCACTTTTGGTGATGTTAGTGTTTTGTTTGTTAATGTTGCAGTTGAGGATGTTGAAACTAATCTAGCATTACCACCAGTGCTTGGTAAAGTTAAAGTATTTGAAGCACTTTCCGAGTGTGGTGCAGCAATTACGATTTGTCCGTGGGAATTGGCTTCACAATTAAATTGTATAGCACCTTGGTTAGTATTACCTTTTACAACAACTTTTCCTGTCCCATTTGCAGCTAATTCAATGTCTGCATTTGATGTAGTAACAATATCGTTACCATTCATATCTAGATTACCACCTAATTGTGGTGTGGAATCTTCTACTACGTTTGATATTGCGCCTGATGTAGCAAGACCTGATACTACCGCTGATCTTGCAATTTTTTTAAGACCACCACCTGAAGTATCAATAGCTAAAAATACATCATCATTAGCAACTGTAGATATTTCTGATAATGAACTTACTGCTACAGAGTTAAAATTTGTACCATCTGCAATTAATAAATTACCTGCAGTGTTTGTGCCCATAGTAATGTCATCACCAGCTACTGTAAGATCCCCAGTTATACTTAAGTTTCTAAATCCAGATATATCTTTGTTTGAATCTACTATGACTGCTAAAGATGCAGATACAGTTCCTGCAGTAATACCATCTAATAAATTTAATTCTGCCGCAGTTGAAGTTACACCATCTAAAATATTTAATTCTGCTGCTGTTGAAGTTACACCGTCAAGAATATTTAACTCTGCTGCAGTTGATGTTACACCATCTAAAATATTTAACTCTGCCGCAGTTGATGTAACAGCAGTGCTACCTAAAGTTAAACCGCCATCAGGTATAACAACGCTACTTCCTGATAAAGCTGTAAATGTATTTGCTGTAAATCTAAAATCATCAGCTCCAGCTATTGCAATATCTATTTGATCATCTGTATCAGCTGTAATTGTTGTATCCGCGTCAGCATCAAGTGTTAATACTCCACCATCTAAATCTGTTGCACCGCCAAAACTGGCATCGACTATATTTGTACCATCAGAAAAAACTAATTTAGTGCTTTTATCAGACGCACCAAAAGTTACACCTGTTCCTGATGCAGTTTTAAATTGAACAGTGTGTGCACCGCTTGTGCCATTTACTACAATGTAAACTTTTTCTATTGAGTCTGGAACAGTGACAATCTGATTACCTGTAATAGTTCCAGTTAATTTTATAACGGCGTGTCTTGCAACCGATGTAGACTCTGTGGTGTCACCATCTGTAATAGTTAAAGCTGTTGTCGCTGCACCGCCAGCGATAGACTTTTCTACATAACCAGCGATAGCTTTTTCTACAATTTGTAAGTTAGTATTAGTTTTTGTTCCCCAAGTCCCGGCGTTTTCGCCAGTTGCCATTAGTTCTATACCTAGATCTGAAAATGTTGATGCCATATTTTATTCCTTACGGTGTTGGTGAGTTAACAGGTATTCTGACTGTACCATCTGTATAGTCATCTCTTCGTCTTCTACCAATTTGTTCTCCTCCAAATTTCTGAACTTCTTGTCTATATTTCTGTTCGTATAACTGTAACATATCTGCAGGTCCTTTTAAAAAACCATACGTCTCTGCTAGACAACAATATAGCAGACCATTTGGAAAATTTAAACTAATATAATTAGTGTCATTATTTTCCAATAAAGCTGGTATTGCATTGTAGTGTATTTTGTATGCAAAAGTTGCACTTGGTGTTGGTGATACAATTATAGATCCAGAGTTTGATGAGCTCTCTCCAGTTGCTCCTGTGTCTAACATTGCGTAATATTTTGGTGTTCCAGTAGATGTAGTTGCTGAAATATATTCTTCTAAAAATGTTATATCTCTTTTTTCTAGATAAGTATTAGCACCTGTAAACGTAGATCCAGTTGCGGTATAGACTTGAACCGCTCTGATAAACACAGCACCTGCTGGCACTGTTACAGTGCCTGTTCCAGATGTAAAATTACCTGTGGCTGTTTTTCTATCTGCATCAATAGGCACATCTCTAAAAATTCTATATTGAGCATTTAAAATAATATTCTCTAAAACAGAATCAGAAAGAACTGTAGAGCTAACTTCAGTGTAACTTCTTATCTGTGTCTTTAATCCTGATGCGCTTAATCCTGCCATATTATGCTGTTAAGGTCACTGGTCCTGATGAGCAACCTATTCCTCCTCCTGATATTCCACCAGTTGTAGCAGTATCTGTGTCTACAGTAAAGTGGTAGAAATTTTCTGTGTTTGCAATATTTCCGCTAGAATCTCTTTTACCAACAGTAATCGAGTAACCAGCAGCTTTTGCTATATTTGATCCTGTAATACCATCAAAATCTTTTGGATTTTTGAAACCATCTGGGTCTGATGTTGTGTATCTTGCACCTCTAAATCTTACCGTATCTCCAGTAGATCTACCGTGTCCTTGTTCTGCTACGTTTATGATTCCAGAACTAGCTGATATGGTTTCAAAAGCATCTGGTTTTAATAATATTAAAACTTCATTTTCTATTCGTTGAGGTCTAGCATTTCTTAGACCTTGTTGTTCTGCTCCTCTGTTAGCTCTAAGTTCTAACTGTGGATGTTTTTCTTCATACTCAGATATGTGAACAAAAGAACCATTCCACTCTGTAACCATCTCATCGTATGGAAACTCAAGTCCTGATCTATCTGATATTGCTTTTGCATATTTTGGCATAATTAAATACTCGGGTAATAGTTTTTCGGAGTTATGTGAGTGCTTGTAGAAGAACCATCCTCTGCTAACGCTCTTGCTAACTCGTCTTCATAATATAGTTTTAATGCTTGAACTCTGTCTGGTGCATACTTTTGTGCTAAATAAAATGCTAATCCTGATACCATACAAGGCACAAATCTAAATGGAACGTCTGTTGCATCTGTATATGTAGAGTCTGCGTCTTGTATTCTTTTAACAAAATTAATGTGCACATCTTTTGATGCTGCTGATGAATCTGGTGTTGGGTATAAAGTGACTGTAACTTTATCAATAAATCTTTGGACAAAGTATTGAGCTGGTGTGCCTTTTGTTAATTTATTAGCAATAGCTGAATATGTTGATCTATCTATTTTAGTTAAAGCAGAATCAGATTGTGTTGTTTGTGTTCTATTTTGCCTAAACGTTGCCTCTAATACATCAGCTAAACCAAACGTGCTAGAGCCACTTGTGCCTCCAACAGTCACAGCTGAAGTACCATCAGCACTAGATCTAAAAAAAGCATACTCTGCTTGACCTTCAATTAGATCAATATTCGTATCGCCTATTTCCCAATAGTGTAAACCTCTGTTACCCCACTCTTGAAAAAGAATGTTAAGAGATCTTCTTGCTGATTTTAACTGGTATCCAGAAGTTACTTGTGAACCAATTCGTTCGTATGCCTCTGCAATGATATCATCAACTGCAAAAGTTTTATCGAAAGTAACTGTGCCGGAAGTTGTATTGGCCATCCGTTACCCTCCTAATAATTCTTCAAGAACTCTGCAATAACTGTGTAAGTATTTCCAGAATCAGCTGCACCTGGTACAACAAAGTTTACATCGTTTTCATTTGAGTTAGATGAGGTATTTGCTGGAACTCCACCAAATTCTCTAAAATCCCAATACCCAGATCCTATTAAAGTTACAATTGGAATATCTCCATCTGAATCTTCATAGTCTAAACGAGCAAAAGAGTCCTTTCCATCACCATTTGAACAAGAATACCACAATCTTTGTAGCGTTAAATGTGTTGGACTTTTTCCAGATACGTTAGCTGCAAGTGCAGATACATCTGCAAATACAGTTGTGCCGCCTGTTCCGTCTGATTGATTTACTATTTTAATGGTTACTCTCTTGTCATTCTGTTGCAAGATAGTAGGTCCTGTTACTGTGTCTGCCATCGTTTCCCTCCTTAATCAAGAAACTGTGGGGGCAAAGCCCCCACTGTAACTAAAGTTAATAATTATGCTCCTAAGATACCTATAAAAGTTAATCTTATAACTGTATCTCCTCCTGGATCACCACCTAAAACAACTTCTACTTCATCAGCAGTTCCTGTTGCACCAGATGTTCCAGTTCCTAATCCTCTAACTCCATTACATCCAAAAATACCTTTGAATCCTGTAGAGTTAACAGCGATAGTTGCACCGTCTAAATAAGAATCAGTGTCTGCATCATCTCCAACGTCCACTAAGTTTACAGCATTTGATGATGCTGTAGTTACGTTAACACCAATAGCTAATGGTGCAAAGTTTGCGGGCATTCCAATAGACGCTTCTTTACCTGTAGTTGCACCGTCAGCCACAGTGATTGTAGCTTGGTACGTTTGAAGAGTCATCGTGTTTGTAGATGCTGCTTTTAATTCAACAGATCCAGCTGTGTTGCTTGAAGTGTCTCCAGTTGAATTTGTTCCAACAACCACTTTATCTGTATGTGCACCAGTTGTAGTGTTTTTTGTTGAAACTTTTACAGTTGATTCCGATCTTACCGGTCCTGTAAATGTTGTGTTTGCCATAATAATATTCCTCCTAGAATATCAGAACGCAGTCCCTAGGGGCAGTCGACTATACGCGTCTACGCTCTATTTTTATTTTTTATGTATAGTGATTAATTTATATAATAGATTTTAATAAAGTGCAAGAGAGCCTGTAATGAAGTTACGTATTTCAACGATGTAGCTTTTTATTAAGTAGCTACTGAAACTTCGGGTGCTGCGTCCTCAATCTTATTAGTTAGATTAGCTAATCTAGCTTCCTCTAACTTAATTTGACTAACAACTTCTCTAATCTTGTTGTCAATCCTAACCATATCCAAAGTATATCTTTGGTGGTTACGCTGCTGCACCGCCCACTCTGTCTCCAGACCTCTCTTCTGTTTGTAAAGGTCCCTTACTTGCATTTGCATCTATGATCTCCTCGTAGGTTATCCATAGTTTACGATGGTCTATAAATCCATCTTTTTCCCAGACAATATCATTTTTTCCTAGTTTGTCAACTAGTGCATTTTCAAAGGCTTTATCTTCATCTTCTGATGTTATTTCAAAAGATGCATAATACCCATATGCTCTGATTTGTACTCGGAAATTTTTCATAGTGCCTTTCTTCTTTAGCATAAAAAAAGGGGGCTCGAAAGCCCCCTTCTTAATTAAAAGTTATTAGATTACGCTGCTCCTGGAGAACCGAACATACCTCTAGGGTCTGAGAATCCAAATGAATATCTCTCTCTAGCTTTGTATTTTACGTTTCCAGTTTCGAAATCACCTTCCATCGTTGTTTTTACTGGTGATCTAACGAACATTTTCATTCCGTTAGGCACATCAGTTTTGATGAAAAATGCATCTGTGTCAGTCAAATAGTGGTTAATTGAATATCCTTGCGGAATCATTCCCATATTTGCCAATGCGTTGATGTCATTGTCAGCTGTTCCAGTTCTGCCTTGAGACTTTAACAATCTCTCAGCTACGAATTGAAGCTCAGAAGGAATGATCATTTTCAATCCTCTTGCTGCAATTTTCAAACCTCTATCGTCTACGAACGCTGCGATGTCGATTAACGACTGCTCTAACGATGTCTCGTTAAGATCTGCTGCAGTTGCTAACTCATTTCTAAACGTTCCACCAGTGATTGGGTGGTCAGTAGCAAAAAGCTCCTTACCATCACCACCTGTGAAGTTTGAGTCAAACCCATTGTTTAACACGTTTGCTCCTTTAACTTGTTTCGCGTTAGCCATAGATCTAGCTAATGCTTTTGTATATCTAGACGCAAGTCTGTCATACAAATTATCTTCAATCGCTTCTTCAGTGATTGAGAAAGCTAAAGCAAGTGTTTCGTGAGTGTATCTAGCAGTAAAAGATTCAGTAGCTGAATCAAAGTTTACGCTTGTACCCTCAGGTTTTACCTGAGCGTTAGCGAAACCAGATAACATTACTTCTTCTTCAAAAGCTCTGTCAGAGTTTTCTACATCGTAGATCTGAAGATGCTCATCTGCGTAGTTTTTATATTCCAGGCCGAATAGTGCATTCAATCCTGGCTCTAGTTCTTTAACTAGTTGTGCTCTTGATATTGCCATAATATTATACTCCTATTCTATTATACGCCTGTTGTTAATTTAAATACGTGCTCACCTGTATTGAAAACGACATATGCGTTTACATTAGCTGAACTCGTATCACTGTTTTCGGGATCTGTTGAGATTCCGATTTGTTTGAAACCACCTGATGTTCCAGAAGTCGACGTGTCAATTTCTGAAGTCGATTGACCAGTGATTGTAGAACCTGAAGTTCCCACAAAGTCAAAAGCAGAATTGTTCATCGCCGCTGTCCCTGTACCATCGTGTTGTGCTTCAAACACAGTAAATGGATCAACGTGTACTGTAGCTTTTATATCAGAAGCATTTGTGCTTGCTGGGTAAAAAGCTTTAAACGTTGGCTTACTTGTTGATGGATCAGTAAAGAAACATCCACCGAAAACACCAACTTGTTGTGTGTCTCCAGCTGCTGCTTGCTCAATACCGCCACCCGCTACTGCTTCTACCACTTGACCTGTAAATATTGAAGTCCCGTGGTTTGCTGCTATAGCGTATTCTTCCGTTCTTAGTTCTCCACCTACAAGAGATCTTGTTGGTCTAAAACCGAACGCTGCGTCTTTGTTTGCCATAGTTTTATCCTTATTCTGTTTATGGTTTTACCCATAAACGGGTTAATGTTAATTCGTTGGTAGGGATTAACCCGAGAATCGTTAAAAAATTAACTTTTCTTTGTACCACCGAAGGTTACACGAGTCTGTCTATCACTATTGATAGGCATACTTGGATGCTGTTCCTTCATCAAATCGTTTTCTATCGCGTCTACTTTGTCTTTTGTTTGTTTTGCAAAATATTCTTTTCGCGACTCAACAATTTCTTCTGGTATCCTTGCCAGCAAAAGGCCGCCAACTCCGATCACGCCCTTGTATTTACCGTCTTGGACAGTTGGAAAATTTGATTCTGGGTATTGATCAGCTCTCACTAACTCATATCCAGATCTCAATTTAGCTGACATATTTGATGTATCATCAAATCCCATACTCTCAGCTCTTAACCATCTGTGTTTGTACCCATCCGGTGCAGGGGGTGCATCTAAAGATGATGGTGGAGTCCAAACTTTTTTTCGTTCTTCTTTAACTCTTGTTTGGCTCGCACGGGAAGTTCTTTTTTCGTTTTCATTACTCATATGCTTATACCTCCTTCGTGATATTTAATTGTTTCGCATATTCTTCTAGTGGCACACCTAATTTTTTAGCGATTGTAACTTGTGAGGGTGTGAGTCTCACTGTTTTGCGACCCGGGTTTACACTTCGCTTCGCTGAAGCTACTGTTTGTGTCGGCTTGGTCGTCACCTTATCTTCACTTTTAGCAAATTTATGTGGAAAGTCAATACGCATTCTTCTATCAATCTCCGCATAATATTCATCAGTGGAGGGGTCCATACCCTCTTCTTTAGTTAGTTTGTCGTGCAAATCAAACGCTGTATAAGTCATAGCGCTGTCTGTACCAAACCAAAGATTCTTTTCTGCCCATTCATTAGCTTTTGGATCTGATGGTGCAGTTTGAGGTTTAATAGCGTCTTCAAGAGTTTTTTCTTTAACTGGCTTTTGTTTACTTTCAGCTTCAGCTTTTTTCTTCATCATTTCAACTCTAGCTTCTTCTAAACCTAGTCTTGCTATTTCTTTTTGTGCTTGGATTTCAGCTGTTAAATCTCCAGCTTCTCTTGCTTTTGCAAGTTTAGCTGTCGCTGCTTCTAAACCAGAAGTAACTCTATTTTCCATAGCAGACATATAGCTTGGCTCCATAGTCGTTAATTTAGTTTTAGTTTTCTCAGCTTCTGCTTTAACTCCCTTTGCATATTCTAAAGCAGCTTCTTTTTGTCTTTCTGCTTCACGCATTTTTTTAGTAAGTTTAGCAATTCTTCTTTTTACACCTTCGCTGTAATCCTCTAATTCTTTCTTGTCCTCAGAACTTTTTTCTTCTTTAACAGGTTCTTTTTCTTCTTCTGTTTTTTGTTCTGGTTCTTTAACTTCTTCTTTTACTTCCTCTTTTACTTCTTCAACAATAACTTCATTGGAAGTATCTTTTTGTTCGGTCTGAACCTCTTGTTTTTTTTCTTCTGGTAAAGTCACATCTACTTCAGGTCCTGAATTATCTATGTCTACCATTTCGTTTGTTTCGTATTTTCTAGTTTCTGGCATAGTTTCTCCTTATTAATTATATGTGGTGAAGAACAGATTCAGGATTTTCTATGGTTCCTAAAACTTCATCATCGTTTAATAAACGGACTTCTCCACCTTCAATGGGTAATCTTGATCCTGCGTATCTTGCAAAAATAACCCATTGTCCTTTTTTGCACCACGGTCCTGTTGGAAATTTTTCTTTATCGTGATAGGCCAACGGTCCCATCTTTATTACATAACCACAATTTGTAGCTATTCGTAATTTTTCTAGTGATTCTTGCGCAATAATTATTCCACCTTTAGTTTTTTCTTTTGGTGTAAAAGGTAAAACTAAAAGTCTCCAGCCACTTGGCTCAGGCAACTGGTCTGTAACAGCTTTTATACTATCTGGATTTAGAGGTTCTTTTTCTTCTTGTGCTTTATACTTTTCTTCCAAAGCGTTTTTATGCTTTGGTATTTCCTTTGATGTCGATAACATTTCCTTGCTCATCTTGTTGCTCCTTATTTTCTAGCAGGTTAGAGATTTCCTGTAACAAGTACTGATATGTACGTGCCTGTCCTAACATATATTGATATTTTTCCATATTGTCAACCCCACCTGTAATCATAGTATCCCCAACAGCTTGAAGTCTATCTTTTAATATCTTTTGTAGTTTTGATACAATTACTAATCCGTCCATCTTTCCATTACCTTTATTTTTTCCTCTGCATCTACAATAACTTGTAGAAGTTTATCCATTTCATCCAAATGTTGAGGATGTTCACCTATGCCCACAGAGTTTTTAACATAGATGTTTAATGTAGCAATAGATTCTGCAATCTGTGCTTCATATCTTTTTTTAAGAGCGTTTAGTTTTTGATCTGTCACGTTTTTCTTCCTTTCCTGATTGATTCTTTACCTTTTTTAAATATGCTAGCCACCTTTGCCTTACCCATAACCTTGGCTCTCTGTTCACCAACCGTAAGAATTTGGATTTTTCTCGCAAAGGGTTTGTTGACTCGTTTAACCTTTGCCACAGTTTTACGAGCGTCCGTAGGGGTCGCAAACTTAATTCTAACAGTGTCTCTAGGATTTTCATCAGTGTATAATCTCCTCCCAGAACCTTTTGGTTTTTTACCTGTGCCTACTTTAGGATCT
>Ga0208159_1000937_pt1 | contig 11283 bp, 7 predicted proteins | sample 9_EtaG_FD_184082 | JGI IMG/M metagenome (GOLD analysis project Ga0208159, IMG submission 184082) | Marine viral communities from the Subarctic Pacific Ocean - 9_ETSP_OMZ_AT15188 metaG (SPAdes) (version 2) | ecosystem: Environmental > Aquatic > Marine > Oceanic | place: Pacific Ocean | collected... | reverse complement strand
AGAGATTGCAAAAGACTATGTAACTAAACAAGAATTAAAAGATGACATGAATGTTCTAATGGATAGATTAGAAAAATTACATGAAAAGGTTGACAAACTATTTGAAGTAAAATGAAAAGAGCAGTAATTATAATGATGACAGATAAACCTAAACTTCTTATGAAGCTGCTTCATCGTGCAGGAAAAGATAATGGCAAAAAAACAAAAGAAAAAAAGAAATAAAAAGTATAGAGCAAATTATACTACAGGTGGTCGTGTAGACATGCGTACTGGTGGTAGAGTGTCTTTAAGGCATGGTGGTCCTCATGGTGCTAAAAAAGCCATAGGAGAACCTAGGTTATCTAATGAAGAACGTATATTAGTTAATGATGATAACAATAGAAGAATACCAGTACCAACACCAAAAAAAGGAGTTCCTGTAAAGGATGACCCTATATTTACACCTCAACCACAACCTACACCTCAACCACAACCTACACCTATGCCACCGATAAATGGTAGAGGCAGAGAACCGGGTTTAAGATTTCCACCCCCAGATGACCCTATAGACCCTCCTATACAAGTTCCTCCTATAACTCCACCGGATGAAGACCCGCCTAAAGACCCGCCTCCTCCTCCGCCACCACCGCCTCCGCCACCACCTCCACCGCCAGAGGATATAAGTTCACAAACTACTACTGTAACTACAGGTAGAGAAGATGGTAAAAGTGTAGATATAAATATACCTACAATTCAAGCACCTAAAGAAGTAGAAGTAGGAGAATTAGGTGTTGCTAAAACTATGGCAGAAAGAGAAGGTATTACAGCTAGAACTGCTGAAGTAGGAGCAGCACCAGAAGCTAAATTAATGGAAGATATAGCTACTGCAGAAACTCTAAAACAAATAGAAACTGCTACATTTAATGCTTTTACAGTAAATCAATCTCCAGAAGTTATAGCAGCTATACAAGAATTAACACCAGAAGTAAGAGCTAGAATAACTTCACAAGTTCAAGAAGCTTCTTTAACAAGTCCAGCAGTAGCTGCTCAAGTTGCTCAAAATGAAATTCAAGCTGCATTATCTCCACAAGTTAGAGGACAATTAAGAGATATTTCTCAAGTACCTACAATAGCTCCAAAAGAAAGAATTGAAATGGAAGTAGTTCCAGAAGCTGAAGTAACTACAAGAACTGCACAAATTATAGAAGAAAAACAAAAAACGGATATACTTGCTAATGTTACAGGTGAAGGTGTAAACTTAGAAGATATTCCACAATTTAATGTTGTTGGTCAAAGAACTGCACAAGTTGCAGAAGCTAATACAAGAATAGCACAAGAACTAGGAACAGCTCCAAGTATAGATGCTACTGAAAGAGCTGCTATAACATCTGATGGTATTGCTAAAGGTGATGCTGCACAAATAGGTGGTGTACCAACTTTAGAAGCTGCATCAAGACAAGCAGTTACTGGTGAAGCTCGTAAAACTGCAGCAGCAGATATGTTAGCTGTTGTAGCTGAAATGCCACCTGAAGTAACAGCAGCAGTAGTAGAAGACCCTGCAACTGTAGAAGCTCAAATAGATACACAACCTGTTAATGTTCAAGCAGCAGTAGCAGCACTCCCACAAGAAGCTTTAGTATCTACTCAGATGGAAGGTTTACTTGCTGGTATAGAAGAAAATAAAACTCCTGCATGGGCTAGACCTGCTGTAGATGCTGTTAATCAAATGATGGCTCAAAGAGGATTATCTGCTTCTACTGTAGGTAGAGATGCATTATTTAATGCTATTATACAAAGTGCTTTACCTATTGCACAAAGTAATGCACAAGCTTTACAACAAAGAGCTTCACAAAATTTAAGTAATCAACAACAAGCTAATGTACAAGAAGCTAATCAAGTTATGCAACAAAGAATGGCTAATCTTGCTAATAGACAAACAGCAGCTTCTCAAACTGCACAGATGGCACAACAAGTTGTATTAAAACAAGCTGAGTTTGAACAACAAGCAGTTCTTACTACAGCTCAACAAGAACAACAAACTAGAACACAAAATATTCAAAATGCTCAACAAAGAGCATCTCAAGAATCTGCACAAAGACAACAAGTTGCTTTAGCTAATCTTGATACAGCTACAAAACTTGATTTAGCAAACTTAGAACAATTAAATTTAGCAGGTAGAGATAATTTAACTTCTGACCAACAAACAAGGTTAGCAAGTTTTCAAGCTAAAATAGATAGAAATTCTAGACAAGCTGAATTAAATCAACGAATGGAAGAAGTTAATCTTAGTAGTGATTTAAAAGTAGAACTTGCAAACTTATCAGAATTAAATCAAGCTGCAAGAGAAACTATGTCTGCAGAGCAACAAACTAGATTAACAAATCTTAATGTTTTAGTAGACTTTAAAAAGACTAACGCTTCACTAGCACAGCAAATGGACTTAGCTAATATGTCTGCTGAGAATCAAATAGAACTTGCAAACTTGCAAGAAAGAGCTGCTGCAGATAGTGCAAACTTTACAGAAGCTAATAGATTTAGATTACAAGAACTTACAACTGCTGCAAGTGTTTTATCACAAAATGCTGAGTTAAAACAAAGAGCAGAATTTGCAAAGTTAAGTGCTGAAGAAAAAATAGCACTAGCTAATTTAACAGCTAAAAATCAAGCTGATAGTGACAGCATGACTGCTGAAAATCAAATTGAGTTAGCTAATTTAAATAAAAAAATGAGAGTCTCTGAAGTAAATGCTAATTTAGCACAACAATTAGGACTTGCAGAACTTTCTAATGAACAGCAAACAGCAATGACTAATGCTCAAATTAATGCTAATTTAGATATGGCTCAGTTTAGTGCTGACCAACAAACTGCTTTAGCTAATAGTAAGTTTATGCAAACTGCCACACTTTCAAATTTAAATAATAGACAACAAGCTGCTCTTCAAAATGCTACATCTATGGCTTCATTAGATATTGCTAATTTAAATACAAGAGAAAGATTAGCTGTAGAAAATGCAAGAAACTTTTTACAAATGGATATGGCTAATCTTAGTAATCAACAACAAGCTAATATGTTATCTGCTCAACAAGAACAGCAAAGATTATTATCTAATCAATCTGCTGAGAATGCATCAAGACAATTTAATGCTGCTAGTGAAAATCAAACTAATCAATTTATGTCTAGTTTAGCTGCTCAAATTGACCAGTTTAATACAGCTCAAATAAATACTTCAAAACAATTTAATGCTCAACAACAAAATGCTAGAGATGCATTAGAGTTTCAAGTAGATGCTGATTTAGAAAAAGCTAATGCTGCTATGGTAAATCAAGTTAATCAGTTTAATGAGCAAACAGCTTTTGAAAGAGATAAGTTTAACACAGCTAATGCACAAGCTATAGAGCAATCTAATTTAGCTTGGAGAAGACAAGCAAACACAATTAATACTGCTGCAGCTAATCAAGTAGCTATGCAAAATGCACAGTTTGCTTTTAATATGACATCACAAGCTCAAGCATTTTTATGGCAAGAGTTAAGAGACCAAGCTAATTATACTTGGCAATCTTCAGAAAATGAAGAAAATAGAAAAGCTCAACTATATGCACAAGCATTAGCTAATGAAGGTGGTTCTGCTAAAAATTGGCAAAGTAATATTAATTCAATAGGAACACTTATTAATAGTATTTTTGGTGGAACAAAATAAAAAGTAGGAGAATATTATGGGATTTAATCCTTTTAAAAGTATAAAGAAAATAGTCAAAAAAATTGGTAAAGGTATCAAAAAAATTGGTAAAGGTCTTAAAAAAGTTATGGGTAAAATAATGAAACCTTTTGCTAAACTTGGTATTGTTGGTCAAATTGGATTAGGTATGCTAATGCCTTGGGCTATAGGAAGTATTTTCTCGGGACTTACATCTACAGCATTTGCAAACTTTGCAGGTAATTTAGTTTCAAACGGAAACTTATTTGGTAAAATGGCAGGTAGATTAATGCAAGGAGTTCATTGGGGAGCTACTAAGATTAAGGGAGCTTATTCAAGTGTTACTGAAGCAATTAGTGGTGGTTTTGAAACTGTTACGAATAAAGCAAAAGAAATGTTTGGAATTGATGCTGATGCCTCTAATATACTTACTCAAGATACAACAACAGTTCCTTCTGTTACTGAAGAAGTAATTAAAGAAGAGGTAAAAGAAGAAGTAGTTGATAAAACTTTTGGAGAACAATTATTAACTAAAACTAAAGAAGCTGTTTTAGATGTTCCTACTCAATTAACAGGAAGTGCTTTATCTGGTGTACAAGAAGGAATTGCTATGTCAATAGCTCAACCTGAAATACCTTTTAATAATCAAGTTGCAGATTTTTTAAGTTTAGATGCAAGAAGTGCTTATACTAAATACAATGAAATAGATTTTACTCAATTAAACAATTATAATAATGAACTTGTTTCTCAAGGAGGACTGTATGCTGGTCCTGCTCATGCTGTACAAGTAGGTGTTGATAACTCATTTGGTATGAATGACTTTGATGCATTTTTATTTGGAGGAAGACAATAATGACAATGCAAACTGAATTTAAAGATTTTGACCAAGAAGGATTAGAGTTTTTAGCTAACAATGGCAGACCAATTCCCGGTTCATCTTTAACTAACAGTCCAGATGCTCCTTATGCATGGGAACAACCTCCACAGTTTACTGAGTTATCTCCTGCTATTGATGCTTTGTTTTTAGAGTTATCTGAACCTGAAGCATATCATTCAATTATGGATTTAGTACGAAATGGTGTTCCTGTAGGAGATATTGCTCAAGTAATACTAACAGATGGATTTCAAAAAGGTATGTTTAATCCTGATTTGATGATGTTACTTATAGAGCCTACTATGTATATGATTATTGCTTTTGCAGAAAAAGCAGGTATTGATGATTATATTACTTATGAAGGTGAAGAAGAAGATGAGCCTGAAGAGCAAGAACAACTAACAGGTATTGAACAAGCTATAAATATAGCAGAAGACAGAATTGTACCTAAAGCAAAATCAGGAATGTTTCCTAAAGAAATAGAAGAAAGATTACAAGAATTTGTACCACCAGAACAACCAAGTTTATTAGAAAAACCAGAACAAAATCAACCAGAAAGTTTATTAAGTAGAGAGGAGTAAAATGTCAATAGAACAATTAGGAGAATCTTTATTAGCTCAAGCTAAAAGTAGAAGAAAGAAAGGAGAAAAAAGAGCTAAAATTTTTACTGGTTTAATGCTAGGAGTTCAAGGTGCTAACTTCTTATTACGAAGACAAGCTAAGAAAAGATTAGATAGTTTTGTAAATAGTAATATAGGTATTATAGATAATAAAAGTAAACAGTTTCAAGCAGGAGTTAATTTTTGGACTGACCATAATCAAATGTTAAAAACTTATGGTATGGGTGCTACTGATACTGATTGGAAAAACGCATATAAACAAAAACAATATGATTTATACAAACAAAGAGAGTTAGGTAAAAGTAAGATATCTTCATTAACTGCTGATAAATTACAAGAGTTTGAAACTATGGTTAATCCTTTAATTGAAGATGATATAGCAGCATATGATAAAAAATTAGAATTGTTTAAAAACTTTAAAAATATTAAAGATACTGCAGAAAACAGAAAACTTTTCTTAGCTCCTACAACAAATAAATTAGCTGAAGCTAAAAATATTATAAATAAAGAAGCTAATGTAGGAAGTTACATTTTAAATAGACTTGGATTTAGAGAAAGAGGAATAGAAGAAATAGATGTAGATGGTCAACAAATAGTTTTACCAAAACGAATGAGTGCAGAAGAGAAAAAAGTTATAGTAGATAATATAAAACTTAATAAATTATTTTTAAGAAATTTAGATGATATAGAAAAAACTGTAGAGTATACACCTTTTACAGATGAACAGATTGCACAGTTTGTGAGTCCTTCTAGTTTTAAATCTAAACCAGATGCAGATTTTGTTGCTGTTTTAAATAAATCAATAAGTAATGATGAAAATACTAGATTATCAACTCCTTTTGGTGCGTTTAAATATAACACATCAATAGGTAAAGATGTAACTGTTAGAGATATATATAATAATATATTAAAATCTCCAATGGGTGTAGAAGGAGCAACTGCATTTTTAAATGATATTTATGCTTTTTCTATGGAAGCTAGAAAACAATATGAAACAAACCCAGACAACATAGGTCAAGTTAAAAGTGCTGAATATTTTGTAGATATAGGACTTAGAGAGTATATTAAAAATAGTGCTCTTATATCTGAAGAAGATAAAAATGCAATTAGTAAAAGAGAACAAGACCAGCGTACTCAACAGTTTATGTCTTCTGAGTTTGATTTTGATGGTTTTAAAATAACTCCTAGACAAATTCAAACACAATTTAATACTGGTAAATATAATCAAGAGCAAATGGAAAACATTTATATGCAATTAGTAGAAAGATTTAAAGATGAACCAATGTCAGAAGGATTTTTAAATAATCTTAAAAACTTTATAGACCCTGAAACCGAAAGAACTTTATCTCCTTTCTTTCAATATGAAAGTACTTTTAGAAAAAATCCACTTACTTTACCAGAATAATTTAAATTATTATGACAGATTTATTTTCTCAATTTATTAAAGATGCTTCTGTGCATTCTCCTTTTTATCCAGAGGATGATGATTATCTAGTCAGAGAAGAAGATAATAAAAAAAGAATTGAAGAAGAACAAAGAAAAATAGAAGAACTTCAAAAAACAGAACAAGAAAAACTACAAGACATTCAAGAAACTTTAGAAAAAGAAACAATACAACCAGATAATTTATTTTCTAGTTTTATAAATGATGCTTCTCAAGTAACAGTAAATGAAACTTTAGATGATATTCCTATATCTAGAAAAGTTCAATTTGGTGCTGCACAAGAACCAACAATAGGAGGAAGTTTATTTAGACTTGGAGAAGCTGGAATTGATTCTTTATTTTCTAATGAAAGTTTTTCTGAAGCAGCACAAAGAATAGAATCTGAAAGACAAAAGAAAATATTTGAAGAGTTTCCAGAGTTTTATGGAAGGCAAGAAGACTTAACTGTCTTAAGTGGTAGGATGGGTGTTGCTATTGCTGACCCTGTTACATTTTTTATTCCATGGGTTAAAATAGCTAAAGCAGGTAGAATAGCTACTATTGCTGCAGGTTCTAGTGTAGCAGCAGGGGAAGCTTTACTTCGTGAAAAAGCTTTATATGGAGAAGTAAGTCCAGCTATTATAGCAGCCTCTGCAGGATTGGGGGGAGTCAGTACAGGTATTGGTTCTTTAATCGCTAATCGTTTAGGAGGTGGTAAAATAAATCAAACTGTAAATACAGTTGATGATACTGGTAATGTAGTTAGAACAAAAGTAATAGATGGCTCTACTCCAAAAACTCCAGCACTTGATAATAAAACTGTTGATGATTTAACTATTATTTCTAGAGAAATATACGAAGAAAATCAACCTGCTATTCAATCTATGACAAAAAACATTGAGTCAGCAGGAGCAGCCTATCAAAAAATAGATTTATTAAAAGAAGAAACAGCTAAAATAAATAATATTTTATCTTCTCATTTGTTTAAAATGAAAAAGATAAATAAAAATCATATTGTATTTGATGCTAAAAATAAAATAGTTTTTAAACCTTCTAAATTAATATCTGCTACAAAAGGTAAGCAGATGTTTAATCAATTACAAAAAAATAAAGAAGAGCTAAAAGGTTTAAGAGGTGAATTAAATACAATAAATATTGTAAAACAACCTGAAGACACAGCTATTTTAGGTGTAGAATCTTTATACAAGGCTTATCAAAAAGGATTACTAGAAGGTAAAGTAGGAGAAAGTTTAACAAGAGCTTTAGTACAAGAAGTAACAAGACCTTTATTTGGTGCTACAGCAGGAGGATTAACTGGTATATATGCTCCCGGATTCTTTTTTGCTGAAGAAGATTCAAATCAAGGTTTATACAGAGGAATAGCTGCTGGTGCTTTTGCTGGATTTTTTTCAAAAAGATTAGAATTATCAAAATATAAAATATTACCTACAAAAATTAAAACAGTAGCTAATAATGAAGTAGAAAAAGTATTTAAAGAAACTGCTTTTAGTTCTATGAAAAGAATATTATCTACAAGTCAAGCTGCTTTATTACAATCTCGTAATCCTATATTACAAAAGTTTGGATTAGATTTTTTAAGAAATCAAGGCACAACTGTGCAGACTGGGCAAGTTTTACAAGATTCGGTAGAAGGATTAGCTGATATATCTTTTGACCATTTTAAAAGAAGATTATTTGAAATAATAGGTTTAGCTGATGATGACACTATTAAAGTAGCAGGTAGAATTTTACAACAAAGAAATATGCCTTCTAATGCTAAATATTCTTTTTTACAAAAAGGAGATTTGAAAAATACCAAAGCAAAAACTTTAGCAGATAATTTATTTAAATTAAATGTAAGTTTTAAAAACTACATGAAAAAAGCAGGAGTAGAATTTACTGAACAAGATTCATATGGTCTTACACAAATATTAGATGCAAATAAATTAGAAGAATTAGGCTTCAATAGAGTAGTTTCTATTTTAAAAGATGCTTTTAAATTACAAAGTATAAAATACAAAGGCAAAAAAGTTCCGGGATTTTCAAAAGTAGATAGTGTTGGAAATCTTGTACCTATCAAAGTTTTAACTGATAAACAAGCAGAAAAATTTGCAATTGAATATGTAACTTCTTCTGATAATTTAAGAAGACAATTAGTATTAGATGCAGATAAATTAGCAGACAAGAATGTTATTCAATCATTAATAAAAAATGATGGAAATGTTGTAGATAAAAATGGAACTATTATACAATCAGCTAGATTTTTTGAAAACGAAAGAGTTTTGTTTGACCAAGAAGCTAGAGCTTTAGCTAAAGAAGTTTTTGTACAAGACCCTATTGCTACTAATTTAAGTTTATTTGATAACTCCATAAAAGTTGCAGAATTTTCTAGAAAATATGGAACTAAGGGTCAAGGCATTCAAGATATAAAAAATCAATTAATTAACTATTATAGAAAGTTTGATAAAAATTGGAGAGCAAATCCAAGTTTATTAGAACTTTATAAAAAAGATTTACAAGATATTAGTAACACAGTAAATGCTTATTTTAGAGTTTTAGATGCTGATAAAGTTCCTCAATCAGAAGCTGTAAGAACTGGAGTTTTACTTTTACAAACTTTATTAGCTACTACTAAACTAACAAAAGTAGCTATACCTTCATTAGGCGATACTATTCAAACAATACAGAATAGTGGTTATAAAGCTGCATGGAACTCTGGTTTAAGAAAGTTGTCTGGAGGTAAACAATTTTCTAAAGAGTTAGCTTTAAATGTAGAAAATCAAGGAAAAGCTTGGGGTAATAGAAGATATAATGGAGCTTTAGAAAGAGAGTTAGCAAACTTTACATTAGATGCTAACACTAATAGACAGAGACAATTAGTTGAGTTTCAAAGAAAATTTTTTGAAACAATTCAATTAGGTAGGGTTACAAGATTCGCAAGAGAATATGCTTATGATGCTGGAGCTTTTAGAGTTTTTGATTTAAGTAAACAAGCTGTTAGAAAAACTAAACTAACAGATGCACGAACAAGAGAATTAAATTTCTTTGGTTTAGATATTGATGATGCAAAATATTTAGGTAAATTTAAAAGTATTGATGATGCTTACGAAGATAGAATAGGTAAAGTATTAATTGATAGAGCCGGTAGAAGAGCTGCTGATAGAGATGCTTTAATACCTCAAGTAGGTAATAGAAGATTATTTGCACAAAGTAAAAATCCTGTTATGAAATTAGCTGGTAGTTTTTTATCATGGGCTCAAGCCAAAGGCACTCAAACTAATTCTTTAATAAGAAGAATTGAAGAAGGAGATGGTAAGTTAGCATTAATGATGTTAGCTTCATTACCTTTATATGCTGCAGTAAGAGATTTATATGTTGCTGTTAATCCAAATAAAGATTTTAGAGATAATCATGGTGAATTTTTTACTGCTTTAAAAGAAAAAGATTTAGAAAAATTAACAGAAGCTATGGCTGATTCTGCTATTTTTTCTGGTCAGTTAATGCCTTGGTATTTAGACAAAATTGTTAATGCAAAGAAATTTGCTGGTAGTGATGCAATAGAAACTATATATCCTGCTGCAGGTTTATTAAATGATATTATTAAAGTATTTATGCAACCAAAAGGAATTAGAACAACAGCCATAGATTTTGTAGAAATAACTTTTCCATTTGCTAAAGATATTACAAGAAGTGAAAAACTTGGTGAAGTATTTACTGAGGATGATATTACATTAAAAGAAGTTGCTCAAAGAAAAGACAAAGATATAGTTCCAATACCTCAATATGCAACAGGTGGATTAGTCTCAGGACCAGAAGTTACTGACACCAAAGAAGACCCAGCAGATAGAGTAAATCCTTTTACAGGTAGTCCTTATTCTGACCAAATGGCTAGACTTGGATTACAAGAGGGTGGTAAAACTTCTGAATTTTTAACAAATGTTATTTTACAATCTATACAAAATGAAAGAAAGTATAATGAAGAACAAATAAATGAATTAAAAAAACATTCAAATTTAGTTGGTTTTATGGAATCAGATAATATTTTTGATAGAGTTCAAATAGGTGGTGGTCCGGGTCGAGGTAAATATCAATATGAAATTAAAGGTTCTATAGATGGTAGTGGAGCTAGTAAAACAGCAGCTAATAGATATATTAAATATAAAACTGACAGAGGTTTAAAACTAACAGAAACAGATTTAATTTTACAAAAAGATAATAATCCAGATTTTTCAAAATATTCAGAAGATTTACAAAATGCTGTTTTTTATGCAGACAAAGCTATGGGTTTATTACCAGTTGATGATTTAGTAAATAAAAAATTATCACATGAAGAAGCTTGGGTTGATTACCATTTAATAGGTAACAAAGAAAAAAGAGAAGAAAATTTACAAAAATTTAGAGATAAAAATTATAAAGAAGAATGATACTTTACACCGAAGAGCAACTAGACAATGCATACAGATTAGACTGTAAAGCTCGTACTAAATCAGATGAGCCTTGGATAACTAGAGAACAATTTAGAAGTCTATACGAAGACTTAATTACAATACACATGGAGAGAGCAGAGAGGGAAGAATTAATATTAGATGATGTGCCGGAGTGGGTTATATCTTCTATTGATTCAATGTTAGAAACTACTTTAGATAAAGAATAATATGGGATTCCCTTTTGAAATAATAACCATGTTAGCATC
>Ga0208159_1000935_pt1 | contig 11296 bp, 5 predicted proteins | sample 9_EtaG_FD_184082 | JGI IMG/M metagenome (GOLD analysis project Ga0208159, IMG submission 184082) | Marine viral communities from the Subarctic Pacific Ocean - 9_ETSP_OMZ_AT15188 metaG (SPAdes) (version 2) | ecosystem: Environmental > Aquatic > Marine > Oceanic | place: Pacific Ocean | collected... | reverse complement strand
TCCATCACTACCCACAGGAACTTGGTTAGAAATATCTACAACCCTAGTAACAACTCTTTCATTTAAAAACTCATTAGATCCGTGTTTTTTCTTTACTAAAAGTTTATCGTTTAGTTGTATTTTGTTTATCTCAGCGCTGTTAAAACTAAGCCAAGCAAATACACTACCACCAGCATCATTGTTGTCGTACATTTTATGTACAGCTACGTTATAAAATCTATCAGTTATCTCTCTAATATAATACTTGTAGTATTTAGCCCAAATAGGAAATTCAGAAGTTATATTAACGCCTATAGCGTTGAAGTTTTTAGAATTACTATTAGGTATGCTTATGAAAGAGTCTTCATCTACTAATATAGAAGACTCTCTACCGTACTTGTCTATGTAAGCATATCCTACTTGGTAAGATCTATTAGATTTTACAGAAGGTTTAGCTGGGGTAGCTGAAACTTCGACATCGGATAAAGGTGATTGTATTATTCTAAACCTAGCGTTACCTTTTATATATTTATAAGTTCCTTCTGGTATTTCAAAATCGTTAGGAATATTACTATTAACATAAGCACCGAATCCTTCTCCTTCAGAAGTATCATTAATACTACAGAATACTATAGGTTGGTTTTCTAGTCCCTCGCCGCAAACAATTGTATCAAGACCAGATAAAAAATCATCAACGCCATTCCAAGGATTTGTCCAATCACCAACTGATCCTTCAAAATAAGAATAACCTATTGGCTCAACTTCCATACAAACACATATATTAGTGTTTTTAGCAATTACATTTTGTTGAGTTATATCATCTGCCTCTTGGCAAATTATATCTGCTTCTAAGTAAAGACCTCTAAAAGCTTTATTTGCAGTTGAATATGAAGTTCCTTCGTTGTTTAAAATTCCACTATATGTTATATTACTTTCATTACCTTCAAAGTCTGTCTGTGTATTAACTTGACCTGCGGCTCCTTGCCCGCTGAAAGGCATGTTGTACTCTACTTTAGGATCATTTATGTCACCCATTTGATTGGTTCTACCTCCAGCCGTGTTCCAAGCAGAATAAGCTAAAGGTAATCCAAATGGCACTCCATTGTCGTCACATCTGTAAATAGCTAGTCTAGCCGGATGTTCTTTAAAAATTCCCCATCTGGAATGATTGGTCCCATCGCCTGGGAAATAATCGGCTAACGCTCTACTACACTTAAAGCTACAATGTGTTCTTATCTTCCAAGTTCCAGTAGTATCTAGCTTAGCCATAGAAGTTGATATGTCACAAGTAGAATCAAAGTCTACTTCTTCAACACCCTCAGGCGTTATAACATTAGTAGAAAAAATATTTCCAGCGTCAATAAGCTCATCGCTAAAGTTTATTTTAAACTTCCATCTTCCCCACCACTTTGGGTTGTTAAAGTCGTTTACACCCTCAATTATATTCACGGCTTGGTTATACCAGCTACTACCATTATCAAGCTGGTCTTTTAAATCGTAGTTAGCTCTTATATCATTTTTATCTATTAAAATAGCCTCGTTGTTTAATAAACCGTTTATTTCAGGATAGTGACCACTTCCAAAATCTAAATCACCTTGATTAGGAGCTTCACTCCAAGTTCCTATTGGCCAATGAGCTTTTGTTGGTTTACCATCACTAGAAGTAGTATCGCTATTGTCATCATTTAGTTCAGGAATACTATTTACAAGTATATTAGGTATTCTTTCTAAACCACCACTTATTTTATGATTGCTTATTAATCCTTCACCGTTTGCGGCTGTGCCACCCATATCTGTGTCAATAAGACCTTTTAAAGTGCTACCCTCTAAAGACTGATAATTTCGTATTACAGGATCACCACTGTCATCAAACTCATTTAACACATTACCTCGGTGTTCAGTAGCGTTAGATTTTAAAAACCCTGTTTTAGAGTAACTAATATCTAAAGTTTGAAACTCATTAGTGCCTAAAGTATAATTTAAACTAGGTTGTATTTTTTCTCCAAAAGGATTTGTTATGTTGTAATCTTTAATATAGTTTCCAAACATCAACCTACCAGCAGAAAACTCTTGAGCTCTAGCGCTTATAGGAACATCATCAAATATTCTGTCTAACTGCAACACCGGTATCATCTGACCAAATAGTTCTGTATTTATAGTAATACAACCTTTTGCTTGAGGAGAATAATTTCCTTCTGAGTCATAGGAACTATATGTAAAATCATACTCTCCTTTTTCAACGGTTTTGAATATGTGTGTAGTATCAAACTCGTGATCTCTATACAATAATTGTATTTCTTGTACGTTTTCAGAAATATTAGAAGGTACGAAGTTTTTCAAAACTATAGAGTCTATATTATTCTCCATACCCTCGTTAGCAGCCTGAAGAGAATTGTACGAATATCTACCTGGTAAGAAAGCTGGCGTAGAATATGGAGATATACAAGAAATTTCTCCATCTATATATTTATATCTATATGCAAAAGAGACAAACTTTTCATCGTAAAAGTTCTTACTAGAACTGTCGGCTAACTCTCCAAACCATATTTCTCCTTGTTGATTGAAAACAGTGTTAGGATCGTTTGCTACAACCTCTACATTCATTCTACGAAAAATCCCTCCTTCGCTCCACCTTCTAGCGGTACCGTTTGCGTTTAACCTAATTCTAACAGTAACAACAGATCCAGTGGTAAGCCCGGTAAGCTTTATTTCATCATTAGGCCTCCAGTGAACATTACCTTCGTCTAAATATATATATTTTTGGTCGCCAGGCTGGTTTGGGTCACCGTTAGCTTTTACAAAAGCAAGTAAGCCTCCCACGAAGTCTAAAGAATCTGAATTATTTCCAGTGTAAGATCTTACTATAGATGTTGTTGCTTCAGAGTAATAAGCTAAAGCATTAACGTTACCATTGGTACCAACGCTTTCACCGTCGTATATACCATTGTTAGCTTCCATGTAAACATCCCCTGATCTTGTAATTGTATTTTTTAATTCTACAAGGGGTGGTGTTGTGGGATTCTTTTTGATTACGGTAACATGCTCTTCTGAAACTGGTGTTGAATAAATACTTTTCTCTAATCTAGTGTGAGAATATTTTTTTTGGTCAGTTCCTTCTAAAGATCTTTTTATATTTATTTTTTTCGGCTCTGTTCTACCGTCTGTGAAAAATAATAAATCATCTATTATGTTTATACCTGTTATTATCTTGTTCTTAGGAGTAAACGTAGAATTTTGAGCTGTAGTATTTGTTTCTACTTCTTTATTTCCAGATTCAAAATTTAAAACCCTGTCAGATGTAAATTGAATGACGTACCCAGCGTTTCTAATTTCTGTATTATAGTGAACTTCGTTAGATAAAGAAGTTATAATAACTGCGCCTCTACCTTCAAAGTAAAAAGAATTTAGTAGAGGAACGTCTGTTACTCTAACCTCAGAAAAGCCCCATAGATCATCTCCATTAGGACCTATACACTTAGCCCTCATACCTTTTTTTACTCCAAGAGCCTTAACATAAGTATTGCCGTTTTCATCTGTACATGTTTCTGTTGGAAAACCACTTATAATGTTGTCAGTGGCAAGTTCTTCAGTTGCACCAAGGTGCATTGGAGCTTTTACAATAACATCTGTTGCTACGCCAGCTGCGTTTAAGGTAAAATATGCTGTATTTTGAGGAGCGAATCTAACTTCATAAACATCTCTAAATATTGTTTTATACGTGCCTTCGTCATCATTTACAGAAGGAGTATATTCAAATATAGCGTCATATCGTATACCTTCTTTTCTAGTTCCAGTACCTGAGTATGTTGATTCTGGACTCATGTCGTTATCGTATCCATAAGGCGTTAACGAAGCAGCAGCTTCCCCAGGAGATATATTATTACTAGTATATAAGTCAACAGCGTTGTTTACGAAGTTGTAAACCTTACCAGTTGTTTGATGTTTGAAAGAACCAACAGTGTTAGCGCTGTCTATATTTCTAAGTTGTGTTTCAAATCCAGATAAAGATACAGCTTCAAAATCACTTAAACCAAGAGCTGTTGGAACGCCTAGCCTAACAACATTTGCTTGAGCTGAAAATCCAGCATCAACTCCTACCTTTAGGTTACCTTTTACGTTTTGAGCAGTTCCGACGTTGGAACCTTCTGATGTAGATACTTGAATATTTAATGCATCTCTATATTCGCCATTGGATATAAGACGCTCGTCAAGGTCTTTGTTCATGCGACCTTTAAGGAAATTTCTTTTCAACTCAGGCATTGACTAGTGTTTTATATGTTTAGATTTACCTCTTAGTACTTGAGTAATCTCTTCTAATTTAATATTTGATAGTCTAAGTTTTGCTTGGCGTTTAGCAGCGAAAGCTTCTCTACGCAATCTCATTACTATGTTTTGAGGCATGTTAGCTCTTGTAGAAACTATCGCGTAAGCTATATTTTTATACATAGCTTCTTCAGCAAGCTTGTGAACCTGCATTTCAGCATCAGTTCCAAGGCTATCACTTATGTATTTTAATATTACAGTTTTACCAGAAATATTAGAACTGAAGTGTATAAAACCTCTAATATCGTCTATGTAAAAAGATCCGTTGTTTTGAGAGTACTGTGGATCTAATCCGTATCTTTGACCTATTAGGTGATCATAATCATCATCATCATAATCGTCTTGATTTTCAACAGGAGTGTTAGCGGCATAGTTTGTAGACGTATCAGACTCTGTAGTTAATACTAACTCGTTATTAGTAAAAGTGTAATAAGGAGAAGCACCATCTGTAGTCTGTGCTAGATTAGAAGGGTTGCTAGTATTTATAGCTGGATATATTACGTGTTGTATACCAGAGTTGTCACTCCAAGAAAGCTTAACATAGTTAACATAATCTTGAGGTAAAGGCATTTTTAACGTAGCAGGAACTTCTACTTCGTAAGCTTTAGTACATTTAAAAGTGTCAAAGCTTAATTCCTGTAAAGCTCTTTGAGCAAAGAACGCTACGTCAATTCTATTCATTTTAGGTATTATCTTATCTTCTCCGACGTAAGCCACCATAAATTGAGTTATAACATCGTCTAAAGAAGTAAATTGATAGTTACCAAAATCACTACCATTATAATACGCTGATCCAGTTGTTCCGTCTAATAAACCCATTTACTATTGTTTTTCCTGTTGAATATCTATTGTTTCTTCTTGTAAAGACGTTTGATATAGAGAAGCGTCTTTCATCATAATGCTAGCAAGCTTAAGTATTCTGTGAACTAGATTAACCTCTTCAGAAGCGTGCAACTCAAAATCAACTGATGTGCCTGAATTATATAATGCTTCGTTTTGAATAACAGCATAACCCCATTTAACTTCCACTGGTTTTTTAATATATACTACGTAAACTCTATCAGATCCAACTGTAGCAACATCTGGTAGCGTTGTTATTTCCGTAGCAGAGCTTCTATAAAAGACAGGTCTAGTTTTTGTTGGGGTAGTTAAAGGACTGTTGTCTCTCATCTTAGCCTCAAACTCTGTTAAATAAGAGCACTCATAGTTTTTTCCAGTAGTAAATTCGTTTATATATACGTTTTTTATTCTATAGAGATCTGTTGGTAAAGTTTTATTATCTATAGCGCTAACTGATATTTTAGAAAAATGAATTTCAGTATTATCTTGAGTAGATTCGTCTAAACCTACAAAAATATAATAAAGTTCTGTAGCAGAACCAAGGCCTTCATCATCTAAAACATCAAAATCCATAGAGTAGCTACCGCCAGTTTCTACTTGAAGATCTTTTAAAGTAACACCATCAATACTGCTAGTAGAAGGTCTAGCTTGTAATTTCATTCCTACCCAGTCACCAGCGCCGTCAGGATCGTTAGCGTAAGATACATCTACTGTTAATCTATATCTTGTAGAAGTACTTAAAGTTAAAGAAGCAAAAACATCAGGATCAGAATTAGATCCATCGTTTATAAGCTTTAGACTAGGGGTATAATTGTTGTTGGCGTCAGCTACTACACTAGCTACAGAGTTGTTTCCTGTAGAATCGTTCCAAGAAGCATCAACAGATCCAGATTCAAACGTCGACTGAGTTATCTCTTCAGAGTTATCTGTTAAAATAGTTGTTGACTTAAACGGCGCAAGTTTTTCATCTAAAACCCTAAGCATATCAGAGTCTACTGTATTGTTACCAGGAACTCTTTTAAATTGATTTGTGTCGTAAAAGTATTGCTCAAATATATCCATCTGAGCTTGATTGGCAAGTATATTAAATTCTTGAGGAGTAATATAACCTCTTTGTTCTTTGTTGGCAATTGCCAAAACTCTTTGATAAACTGTATTTATATTAACTGCCATTATGTTTTGTTTTATAGTTAAAGCAACCACCCTATAACAGAGTGGCTGCTCTACTATATAGTGATTACGCGTTTAGGCGTTTTTCTATGTTGGAGTATACCTCCATTCCTTCGTCAGTTTTAAACCAAGAGGCTAAAGCTGAATAAGGATGCTCGTCAAACGGTACAGTCATTAGTTTTCTATCGTTAGATCCCCAAGTAAATGTACGTTGATCTTGAGATAACTTGATAATATTCATTTCAGTTGCTTTGATACCAAAGTTTCTTAATTGAACATTATCATCATTTACTAGCTCTAAGAATAAACCTGGGTTTTTCTTTGCAAACACTAGTAAATCTCTTTTAAGTTCCTTAGAACTCATCTCTGATACTTTAGAACCTATTTCTGCACGCATTACAGCTTCTGCCATATCAATATCTAAGCCTACAGCCGCGTTTAAAGCTTCTAATTCCATTTCGATAATCTCAACTTGGTTAGCAGCTTCTACTTGTGGTTTTAGCTCTTCATAGATTTTATCTCTCATCGGGTGATATAAAGATAAAAGTTTTTGTAGAATAGTTTTTTCTCTAGGAACATATAAAACACCGTTTCTAAAAACAATATGCTCTAACCTTTGATCACCTTTCATTTCATCTACAAACATTGTTCTTTGGTTAGAACAATATTTCAATTCTCTTTCGTAGCCTTTTTCTTCGTCAAACCAATGTATGTCACAACTTTTAATAGACTTACTTAATGGTTTTTTACCACGTGTTAAAAGATACGTTCTATCCTTTATCTCCCAAGTATCTTTTTTAGCTTTTGGTTTAGCTTGTACCTTAGGTGTTTCAACAGCAACTTCAATCATTTCGTTTGCCGCTGATACTTGAGGCTCTTCCACCTCTACCTTTTTGTTTTGTTTCTTTGCCATAATATAAAATATAATAAAAAATTAAAAATAAAAGATCGAGGACCGAAGCCCTCGACCTTAAATAATATGTTAGTTCATTAACATAAAGTTGTTAGCACCTTGAGTAACTAAACATCTTTCAGTTAAGAAGTTCACAGTCATTGCATCTAAATCGCTAGTAGCAGCTCCAACAGAACCAGTGATCCATGTTTTCATCTTTCTACTTTCCATTTGTGAAGCACGGTAACGAACGTGTAAGAAAGGACGTTTAAGGTTCTTTCCTAATGCTTGATCGTAAACCGAAGATACACCAGCTGGGATAATAACACCACGAATAGCTTCTCCACCTGTAGCAGTAAGGTTAACACCACCACGAGTAGATAAGTCGTTCAAGTATTTCCAGTCAGACTTATAGAAGTCATAAGAACCTCTACGGAATCCAGAGAATCCTAAGTTTAATGCCATATCTTCAGAGTTGTCAAATACTCCGTAAGAAGTACCACCAGCTCCGTGAGAGTTCATAGAAGCTAACATGTCATCAATCGCAAGAGCGGTAGCTCTATTTACAAATAACATATTTTCTTCAATAGCACCGTTACGATCGAATTCAGCTAAGATTAAGTCAAACTCAGCAAGGTCAGTAGCAGAATTAACACCAGTAACACCAGAAGTTTGGTGACCTCTAGCAGTAATAGCAGCGAATAAACCTTCAGTACCTGCAGTTCCAGCACCACCATCAGTAGGTAGAGCGATAGTAGAAGCAGCATCAACTAATTCAGCTTCAACTAGTGCCATTTCACAGTAATCAGTAAAACGAGCGCGAGTATCACCTTCAGCTTTCAAATACCAGTAGTATCCATTTTGTCCATCTTCACCAGAAACTTCTACCCAACCAATTTGAGCAACATCAGATCCTGAAACCTCATACATGTCTTTCATGATGATAGGCTTGTTAGTGAAAGTAGTGAACTGTGGTTCGTTAGAACGAGCACCTAAATAAGCTGTTCCTTTTGCATATTCAGAACCAAACACTAAAATAGTACAAGCGTTGTCTCCGTTAACGAAACCAGCGTTTGTCATTTCTGCAAAACCATAAGGTTCTACTGTAATAGTTTGGTTAGCAGCAGCAGCAACGCTTACGCGAGCTGTAACTGTTTGACCTCCACCTGAGATCAATACCATATCACCTACACGAATACCGTGAGTAGTAGTTTGAGCAACACCGTCAATATCAGTTAAGATGTTGATAGTACTTGCTGTAACGTCTACCATGTCACAGATATAAGATAAGTGTAATCTTCCTTGTTCTGACCAAATAACTTGATCAGCAGACATAGCTTCTTCTGCACCAACTTGAGAAAGGAAACCAGAGATAGTTCTCTTACCGAAAACTTCTGCTTCTTTTTCCATCAAATCAGGCAAATATTGCTGTGCCCATCCATTGTTTTGGATGTCTAAATAATTCTCAGATGTAACTGCTTGTACCGCAGCGCCACGAGTCTGAGCTCCTCTAGTAATTGCCATTTTAAATAAATTTTAAGCGTTAAATAAATTATTTTCTTTTTCTAATTTTAAACTTGTAATCAGAAGAATCATCACCTAAAACTCTAACTTTAACTCCACCAGCCTCAAACTCTTTATGATTTTGACGTGGTGCCATATCTATATTTTTAGATTTAGCTATACTATTTTTTAAAGCATCGGCCTTACCTTGTTCGTAGAAATGTTGAGCTATAGCATCTGCGTTCATTGCTGTATAAAGCGATTTGTGATAACCCTTAGCGTCTGACATTGTTCCATCTTCGTTCAAAAACTTTTTGACAAAGTTATTAATGTCGCTTTGAGTACCTTTTACTTCATTAGCATTTTTAACGTTAAATCTGTATTTTTTATCTCCGACGTTATATTCAAAACCTTTGAACTTGTCGTTGAAAACATTTTCAGTTTTATTATTAAATACATCATTAAGCTTTTTAGCTTTAGCTTGAGTCTCCTCTGACTCTTTGTTATATCGATTAAAGAAATCCATTGCTTTCTGCTGTTCAGCAGTTAGTTTTGAACCAGCTTTAATCTCATCGTAATATTTAGACTTTTGCCCGTCTAAGTAGGCTTTAGCCTCGGCAACTTGCTCTTTTAAGGCTATTTTCTTTTTTCTAATATCTTTTTCATCATCAACTTCTTCATCAAAAGAAAAGTTTTCTTCCATTAAGAAAGCTCTTTCTTCTGCATCTAAGTGAGGTTTTGTTTGCTTGTAAAACTCTTGCAAAACTGTAAGATTATCCATATCTGAATAATCCTGATTTAATCTCACGTAGTCGTTAATGTCTCCGCCAGTTTCATTCATAAAGTCTACTAACTTTTGAATGTTTTCAGGTAAAGGCTCACCAGTAGCTTCTGCTTCAGCTATCGCTTCTTCTACAGCCTCCACCGTCTCTTCAACTTCCTCTTCTACTACTTCTTCTAGTACTGGTAGTTCTTCTTGTACTTCTCCTTCCGTTTGTACTTCTTCTTGTTCCTCTGCGGTTGGGGTACTTTCATCCCCTCCAGCCACTCCTGAGTCGTCAGCCTCACTTGTTGGAGCTTCCTCTGTTTCTTCTGGTTTTTCATCTTGTGTTGGTGGTTTGCTTAAATCTACTTTATAAACGCTATCGTCTCCAGCAGATTCAAATTTAGTTTCTTCTGTTTGTTGAGTTTCCTCAACGTTTTCTAATTCTTGTTCCATAATATAAAATATAAAAAATTAAGTGTTTAACTAGGTTCAAACGATCCTAAGTTAAATCCACCTCCGAGTATATCATTACCGGCAGATTCAAACTTTTTAGGAGGCTTACCTGCTTTTCTTTGATCTATAAGCTCACTTTGTTGTGAGGCTTGTATTCTAGTTCTTTCATCTTTGCGATCTTCTTTTTCTTTTTCTCTACCTTTTAACGCATCAACTTCCATCTGCTTTAAAGTGTAGTTTATATAAAACTCGTGATCCATAAGTTGTTTTTTAACCTCGACTTCTTGCATCATCTGCTGCATCTTAAGTTCAGACTTAGCTTGCTCTAATTGTATTTGAGATTGAGTCATTGCTTGATTCTTCTGCATTTCAGCTTGAGCCGCCACTTGTTGCGACTGAGCGTTAGCTTGTGCTTGAGCTTGCATGTTTTGCTGTTGCATCATTTGATCACGCTCTAACTTCTCTTGTCTTCTTATTTTTAACAATTGATTAGCTAGCTTTATATTTCTAATCTCTCTAAGATCTATAGCATCTGAAAGCTCTATAAGATTAGCAGATAAAGCCATTTGGATATTATTCTCTAATAATGCTTTTTCTTCTTCGTCTGGCGACAACTCTAAGAATATACCAAAGTCATATAAGTGTAGATTTGACATTTCTTCTAGCGTAGCAACGTTGTGAGCGCCTATAGATTGTATGAACGCGTCTCTAGTTGGTGAGTACTCTATAATATCAGATATTCTAAGAGATAAACACTCTGCAACTTGAGATGTTAAAAATAGACCAGACTGTAATATATGTCTAGTAGCAGTGTTAGAGTTTGCAGCAGCAAGCTTTTGCACACCTACTAAAGCGTTTTTATCTGGCATACTACCATCTCTAGCTTCGTTAAGTCCGGTGACGTCACGTATCATCTGTAGATAGTAGTTGTAATTACCTATAAGCGCCTGTAGTTTCTGACCACCACTTCCACTAGCTATTTCTTGTATAGGTACTCTACCAGGATTTCCTTCGCCAAGCTCATTCATTGATCTACCAATAACAGAACCTGTTTGAAAGAACATGTTTAAAGCTTCTTGTGGATTATAGTTTGTTCCGTTACCTAAATCTATTTCAGCTAAACCATCAGCATCTAAGTATATACCATCTGGTATCATACGTGACATTACCTGCTGTAGCTTTAAATGTGTAAGCTGAATCATATCAGCAAAACCAGTTGTTCTACTAACTAATGATTCAATTTTACCATTATACATTCTTGGTGCTACTATAGAATAATTCATTTTAACCTTAGTGTAATCACTTTTAGGTCTAATCATATTCTTGGCCATTTCCCACTTAAGAAGTTTGTCTGTGCCTAATATTAAAGC